>Ga0067045_1002320_pt1:490000-548250 | contig 548250 bp, 463 predicted proteins | sample TerdegcTABiofilm_FD_59184 | JGI IMG/M metagenome (GOLD analysis project Ga0067045, IMG submission 59184) | Combined Assembly of (Gp0054472, Gp0054536) Wastewater bioreactor microbial communities from Singapore -Terephthalate degrading...
ATTAAAAGAATATATTATTATATATCTGATCGTTTTAAAAGATTGGATTTGGTAGTTAATAATGCAGCAATATTTAGAAAAGTTGATTTTTTTGATATTAATAGTTCAATTATTGATGAGTTTTATAATACTAATCTAAAAAGTATTGTTATTTCTACGATTGAAGCTGCTAAAATTATGTTAAAAAACGATGAAAAACCCTGTAAGATTATTAATATTGCTTCAATTGGTGGGATTCAAAACTGGACTAACTTTATCCCATATTCATTATCTAAAGCCGGAGTAATTAAATTTACATTTTTATCAGCAAAAAGGTTAGCCCCTGATATATTGGTTAATTGCATATCACCTGCAACAATTGATATGAAAGACGAAAAATTAGAATTAGATGATATTTCCACTTATCCTATGAAAAGATATAGTAAAGTAGATGACATTAAAAGCTTAATAAAGTTTTTGGTTTTAGAAAATAAGTATATTACCGGGCATAATTTTATTGTTGATGGGGGAAAGACATTATAATGTTAAATTATATTTATTATGAATAATCAGAATAAAGTTTGCAAAGCGTATTATAACCTGGAGTTCCTTGGGTCCCGAGAAGCAAGAGTAATCAGACTTTTAGCAGAATATTTAGAACCTCTGAGACGACTTAAAAAATATAATATAATAAATACGATTGTTTTCTTTGGCTCTGCAAGGATTTTACCACCAGGCGAAGCGAGAAAAAATATGAAAATAATAAAAGATAAATTAAAAAATTTAAAACCTTCTGATTTTAAAAGAAAAAAGAAATTACTTGAACAACTTGAGATAGCAAAACAAAATTTAAAAAACTCTAAATATTATTCCGATACTGAAAAGCTTGCTTATCTTCTGACTAAATGGTCAAAATCATTGAAAAATAAAAATAGTTTTGTTGTATGTTCTGGTGGTGGTCCTGGGATTATGGAAGCAGCAAATAAAGGAGCAAGAAAAGCAAAAGGGCTATCTATGGGTTTTAACATTTCTTTACCTTTTGAACAACAATCAAACAGATTTATTACACCTGAATTAAACTTTGAGTTTCATTATTTTTTTATGAGAAAATTTTGGTTTGCTTATATGGCAAAGGCGCTTGTTATAATGCCAGGCGGATTTGGTACACTTGATGAATTGATGGAAATTTTAACTCTTGTTCAAACAAATAAATTAAGAAAAAAAATTACAATTGTATTGTATGATAAGAAGTTTTGGGATCAAATTATTGATTTTAACGCGTTATATAAAAACCAGATGATATCAAAAAGAGATTTAAATTTAATTAAGTTTTTTGATACACCTGAAGATGCTTTTAATTATTTAAAAAAATGTTTAACTAAAAATTATATCAATTAGTATGATTATAAGTATGACCGGTTACGGTAAAGCGGAAGGATACTTCAAGAATAGGAAGTATATTGTAGAAATTAAATCTCTGAATAGTAAATTTATTGAAATATTTTTAAAAGCTCCTAAGTTTTTATTGGAAAAAGAACTTGATATTCGTGAAATTATACGGGAAAAAATTTCAAGGGGTAAAATATATATTAATATTACCCTTGAAGATGAAATTGATAATTTATACTTACAGGAAATAAATTCCAAAATTCTAAAATCATATTTAAAATTTTTAAATAGTATTAAAAAATCGATTCGCTCTGAAGAAAAAATTACAATTGACCACATTTTAAAATTGCATGAAAGTATTTTGAAGGATGAATTAATAAAGATTAATAAAAAAGAGTTTGATTTCGTGAAATCTCTGATTGGTAAAGCAATAAAAGATTTAGTCTTAATGAAAGAAAAAGAGGGGCAGTTTCTGAAAAATGATATTCAAAAGAGGATTAAAATTATCGCAAAAGAATTAGAGAAGATTTCATTTTATAGTAAAGGAAGAATACAAAAAGAAAAAGAAAAAATAAATCAGAATATTAGAAATATTCTGAATGACCAGAGATTAATCAACGAAAACAGAATTGAACTTGAAGTAGCTTTATTGGCAGAAAAACTTGATATAACAGAAGAGATAATTCGATTTAAAAGTCACATAAAATATTTTCTTGATTATGTGAATTCAAAGGAATATTCTGGAAGAAGATTGAATTTCTTATTACAAGAAATGAACAGAGAAATAAATACAATATCATCAAAATCTATGAATGCTACTATTTCACAGATTGCGATTGTTATTAAAGAAGAACTTGAAAAAATCAGAGAACAAATACAAAACATTGAATAATTAAATATGCTTTTCATAATATCAGCACCATCAGGTACAGGAAAAACAACGGTTGTAAGAAAATTATTAGATGAAATTCCGGATCTTGTTTTTTCTATTTCAGCAACAACAAGAAAAAAACGGGATTATGAAGTAGATGGAAAAGATTATTACTTTATCACAAAAGAGGAGTTCGAAAATAAGATTAAGAATGGGGAATTCGTAGAATACGAAGAAATATTTGACGGTAATTATTATGGCACTTTGAAAAGTTTTGTTGATAAAAAAATTGAAGAAGGTAGAGATATTGTTTTTGATATAGATGTTAAAGGTGCTTTATCACTCAAGAAATATTATAAAAATTTAGCGATTTTAATATTTTTAAAACCACCTGATAAAGAGGAAGTTATGAGAAGGTTAATTGCAAGGGGAACTGAAAATGTAGAACAAATTAAGAATCGCTTAAGAAGATTTGAAATTGAAATGGCAAAAATAAAATTTTTTGATTATATTATAATAAATGATAATCTTGAAAAAGCTGTAAAAGAATTAGTAAGTTTAATTTTAAAAATTAAAAAAGGAGATTACAAAAATGCCACTACAAACAATTGATATTTCAAAATTTGAAAGTAGTGCTGATAGTTTGTATGAAGCAGTAATGGTAGCTGCAAAAAGAGCAAGACAAATTAATGATGAAATGAAGCTTGAATTAGCACAACGACTTGAGCCAGTTATTGCTAAGGAAACTGAAGACGATACAATTATGAATCAGGATAAGTTCAATATTTCTGTCGAATTTGAGAAAAGAGAAAAACCAACCAATCAGGCAATAAAAGAAATGATTAATAACGATATTACTTATAAGTATCGTGATGAAGAATAAGAAAATCCTTATTGGAATTACTGGTGGAATAGCAGCTTATAAGATATGCTTTCTTGTGAGGCAGTTTGTTAAAGCAGGTGCCGAGGTAAAAGTTATTATGACTCCTTCAGCTACCAAATTTGTTTCACCTTTAACATTGTCTGTGCTTTCAAGAAATGATGTTATAATTAATACTTTTCCTGAAATTGATAATTTTGATAAGGTTGAAAAACTTGAACAGTCAACCTGGCATATCGATCTGGCAATGTGGGCTGATGTTTTTATTGTTGCACCTGCTACTGCTAATACATTAGGGAAAATAATTAGCGGAATTGCTGATAACTTTTTATTATGTACAATTTTCGCTTCGAGATGTCCCGTTATTTTAGTACCTTCAATGGATGAGGATATGTACAGGAATACAATAGTTCAGAGAAATATAAAGAATCTCGAATCTGCTGGGTATAAAATCATTTACCCGATTTATGGAGAACTTGCAAGTGGAATATATGGTATTGGGAAAATGCCTGAACCAGAAGAAATATTTTCCTATGTAAATTCATTTATTAATAGAAGAATTGATTTAAAAGGGAAAAAAATTTTGATTACTGCTGGACCTACAAGAGAGCCTATTGATAAGGTAAGATACATCACAAATTATTCCTCAGGTAAAATGGGATTTGAACTTGCAAGGGCAGCATATGATAGAGGAGCGGATGTAACCTTAATTACTGGACCAGTAACATTAAAGGAAACAGGTAATGTCAAAAGGATTGATATTGAGACAACAGAGGATATGTTTAAAGAAGTAAAAAAGATTTACAATAATTTTGATTTGATAATAATGGCAGCTGCTGTTAGTGATTTTAAACCTAAAAGTGTTTATAAAGGTAAATTAAAGAAAGAAAAACTTGATCATTTAAAGTTAGAACTGATAAAGAATATAGATATATTGAAATTTTTGGGAGAAAAGAAAAAAGATTATAAACTTTATGGATTCGCTCTTGAAACAGAAAATGGGATTGAAAATGCAAAGAAAAAGTTAAAAGAAAAAAATTTGGACTTAATAATTTTAAATAATCCATTAGAAGAAGGTGCAGGTTTTGAATCTGAAACTAATGTTGTTACTCTCATTGATAACAATAAGGTTAGAAGACTTTCTAAGATGACAAAGTATGAAGTTGGGAATATCATATTGGATTATTATCTTGAAAATGATTAATAAATACATTTTCAATGATAACAGATATATTAGAAAAGAGTATAAATTATCTAAAATTTTATAAGGATAGAATAAAATTGCCTTTAGAGTTAGAAAAAAGTAAACAGTATTTTATCAATGAAGAGGATAAGGGAAATATTATTACTAAAGATAAAGAAGAAAGTTATAAAACAATTAATATAATAGAAGAAGAGAATTTATTTGCAGAAGAATGGGAAAAATCCGGAACGTTGATAGACTTAAATGAAAGTATAAAGTATTGTACTAAATGTAATCTGCATAAAACAAGAACAAATTTTGTCTTTGGTTCAGGAAATCATAAATCAGATATTGTTATAATCGGAGAAGCACCAGGTTCGGAAGAAGATTTACAGGGACAGCCTTTTGTTGGTAGGGCTGGTATGTTATTGACTAAGATGTTAAATTCGATAAACTTGAATAGAGAAGATGTTTTTATTTGTAATATATTAAAATGCAGACCACCTGGTAACAGAAACCCACTTCCGGAAGAGATTAAAATGTGTGAACCATATCTTATGAAGCAGTTAAAACTAATTAATCCGGAATTTATCCTTGCATTAGGTTCCTTTGCTGCTCAAACAATTTTAAAAACTAAAGAACCTTTAGGTAAACTTAGAGAACGGATTTTCAATTATAATATTTCTGGTAAGGTAATAAGAATGATTGTAACATTTCACCCAGCAGCATTGTTAAGAAATCCTCATTGGAAGAAACCAACCTGGGAAGATTTAAAAATGTTTAAGGCATTATATGACGAATATAAACGAAATAAAAATTAACCTATGGGAAAGCTAAGAAACAAAAGGCAAAAAATTGATGAGCTGATATTGAATGAAGAATCAGATTTAAAATTATATGACAAAGCACTACCGCCTAATTGTGTTGATATTGAAAAGGAATTAATCGGCTCAGTACTGATTGATAATTTAATATTGAATGATATAATTCAAATTATTGATTATAAACATTTCTATAAAAAGGCTCATAGTGAAATATTTCGTGCTATTTTAAATCTGAATAGCCGTGGTGAACCTATTGATATTCACACTTTAGCGGAAGAGCTTAAAAAAATGGGAAAACTTGAAGAGGTTGGTTCCGTTGATTATATTGGAGAATTAGCTTCCTATGTTACTACTTCTGCTAATTATATGCAACATGCGCGCATAATTCTGGAAAAATATATTCTGAGGGGATTGATTCATGTATCATCTGAAATTATAGAAAAGTCTCTTGATCCATCTGTTAATACTTTTAATTTATTAAATACTGCAGAACAGAATTTACTCAATATTTCAGAATCACTTTCCAAAAAGAAAGTTATTAATGTTAAAGAAGAAATTGAGACTTTTTATGAGGAGTTATTTAAGAGAAGAAAAGATAAGAATATTATTACAGGAGTTCCGACTGGCTTTACTTTGTTAGATGAACATACATCAGGATTTCAGAAATCAGAATTTATTGTTATTGCAGGAAGACCATCACATGGTAAGACTGCTTTGATTCTGAATATTGCAAGACATGCTGCTGTTCAACATAATAAAACTGTAGCAATATTTTCACTTGAAATGACATATAAGGAACTTATGATTAGGTTAATTGCTGCTGAGGCAAGAGTAGATGCAAGGAATTTGAAAATTGGAAAGTTAACTGATGAAGAATGGACTAGAGTTGCAAAATATTTCCCAAATTTGAGAACAAATATTCTAATTGATGATTCAAGTGATTTATCTATTCTGGAACTAAGAGCAAAGGCAAGAAGATTAAAATATGATTATAATGTTGATATGATCATGGTTGATTATTTACAATTAGTTAAAGGACAGGAAAATCCCGAAAGAAGAGATTTAGAAGTTGCTTATGTATCGCGAAATTTGAAAGCACTTGCTAAAGATTTAGATATCCCGGTTGTTGCATGTGCGCAGTTAAATAGAGGTGTTGAAACAAGGGGTAGCAAAGATAAAGGTCCTCAACTTGCTGATTTAAGAGAATCAGGGGCAATAGAACAGGATGCTGATGTGGTAATTTTTGTACATAGACCATTTTTATTGAGAAAGACTGATGAGGATGATCCTGAATATGAAAAGGAGAAAAGAAAGGCATTAATTATAATTGGTAAACAAAGGAATGGACCAACAACAAGCTTTGAACTTGAATATATCGCTGAACATACCTGTTTTACTAATGCAATTCCGCAACCTATTATAGAAGTTCCGGAAGTTCAAGAACCTGGTTTTTAATTATGGATAGAAGAGAATTTCTAAAGTTTGGATTATTATTTTCTTATGTGATTTTTTTTGATAAGTATTTACCCGGGGGATATAAAAGGAAAAATTATTCTTCTCTTTATATTTTTGAAGATGAGTTAGAATTGATTAAAAATAAAATAGAAGAATTCAATAATATGCAGTTTCCTGAAAGCTTAGGGGATCTGCTAATTGAGGTGGCAAAAACATTTCTCGGTACAAAGTATGAATCTGGTACATTAGATATATTTGATGATAGAGAAGAACTTATCCTCAAAATAAGTGGTTTTGATTGTGTTACATTTGTTGAAAATGTTTTAACATTCGGAAGATTAATTAAAAATAATAAACTAACCATAGAGAATTTTCTGGAAGAACTTAAATTGATAAGGTACAGAAGTGGAATTATAAATGGATTTACATCAAGATTACATTATTTTTCTGATTGGATTTATGATAATTCTCAAAAAGGGGTAGTAATAGATTTGGTAAAAGAATTAGGGGGTAGTAATTATGATAAAGTAATAAATTTTATGACAGAACATCCATCCTATTATAAACAACTAAATAAGAACAAAAAATTGCTGTATGAAATGAAAGATGTTGAAGAGAAAATTACGCAAAGAGAAAAGTTTTATATAAAACTTAATGAAATTGAAAAATATTTTGATAAACTTGCTAATGGGGATATATTCGCGTTAACAACTAATATTGAAGGTTTGGATGTTTCTCATACAGGATTTATATTAATTGATGAAGATGTAAAAATTATTCATGCATCACAGAAATTTAAAAAGGTAGTAATTTCTACAAGGGGAATTAAGGATTATATGCTCTCAATTAAGAATTGTTCTGGATTAATGGTAGCAAGACCAATAATATAATATGTTTTTATTCTGGATAAATTATTTTCTAATATGTGTTATTTTTTATTTGATTGGTTCTATTCCATTTGCTTATATTGTTATTAAAAAGAAGTATAATATCAATATAGTAGAAGCAGGTTCAGGAAATTCAGGAGCTATGAATGCTTATGATGTGACTAAATCAAAGTTAACCGGATTTTTAGTTTTTTTACTTGATTTTTTGAAAGGGCTATTACCATCTTTATTGCTGCTTTATGGATTAAAATTTTCAATGATGATTAATATTGCACCTTTGATTTTTTTAGTGTTGGGTCATAATTTTTCTATATGGTTGAAATTTAAAGGGGGTAGAGGTTTATCAACATCGGCCGGAATTTATTCAGCTTTTAATATTTTATTCGTTTTCATTTGGTTAATTATTTATTTTATCTCATATCTTATTAAAAGGAATGTTCATATTGGGAGCACGATTGCTACTGTTTTATTACCAGTGTTTCCAATTATATTTCGAGATGAATTAGTTGTTTTAAATTATAATTATACGCTAAATAGTGGGTATATGGAATTCTTTATTATGTTTTCTTGTTTAATATCATTGGTGATTCTTACAAAACATATTGAACCATTGATTATTTATTTCAAGAAAACAAAATAAAGAATTATGGCTAAAAATCCTTTAATTAATAATATTGATGAATTAGAAGAAATGTCTCGTCAAATTCGTCGTGATATAATTAATATGTTATTAATATCAAAATCAGGACATTCTGGTGGTCCTTTAGGAATGGCTGATATATTTACAACCTTATATTTTAATAAAGCTAATATTGATAATGAAAATCCATATTCCGAAGATAGAGATTATATTTTTGTTTCAATAGGGCATATTGCACCGGTATGGTATGCAACTTTAGCAAGGAGAGGGTATTTCCCTTTAGAAGAATTGAAAACATTACGAAAGATTAATGGTAGGCTTCAGGGACATCCTGCTCCATTTAAGACTCATGGAGTTCCCGGGGTAGAAATTGCTTCAGGCTCTTTAGGTCAGGGTTTATCTATTGCAGTTGGAACTGCGCTCGGGTTACGGCTTGATAAAAAGAATAACAGAGTGTATTGTATAAATGGAGATGGGGAGCTACAAGAAGGGCAAATTTGGGAAGCAATAATGACTGCATCTCATCATAAGGTTTCTAATTTGACTATGATTGTTGACTATAATAATTGTCAGATTGATAATTATGTAAATAATGTTATGAATATCGAGCCTCTTGAAGATAAGTTTATTTCTTTTGGATGGCAACCGATTACAATAAATGGCAATAATATTGGTGAGATAATTAATGCTATAGATTATTGTAAATCTGTAAATGATAAACCAACTGTAATTATTGCTAAAACTAAAATGGGAAAAGGAGTTTCATTTATGGAGAATGATTATAAATGGCATGGTGTACCACCAAATGAAGAACAAGGTAAACTCGCTCTTTCAGAATTAGAGCCAACTAAATTTGGAGATTTTATTTAATCTTAAATCCTACTTCCTTACAAATTTCTCATCATCCAGAGTAAAAATGAGGGAAATACGATGGGTATTACCTAAATCCTCGTCGCCATTAAATTTTTGGAAAGAATAATCAATGTTAATTTTAGGTAATTTAATCCCGGCACCTAAAGTTAAATTTCCAATCTCATTATAACCAGCTCTGACACTAAATAAATCTTTAAATGTATATTCTAATCCGGCGTGAAGATCAAAAGAAACAGGACCCAAATTAAAATTAGAGGCGGATTTCCTGTTTTCAAATCTAATATCAAAATCAACAGCAGGTGTAATTATTCCATTGAAGAAATCAAGCATATATGCAGTTCCAATTTTTGCAGTGGGGGTAATAACTTCTTTTTTACCAGTTGACCAAGAAAGGTAAGTAGAAGTAATATCCATCACATTTGCTCCGACTAAAAATCTTTTAGTAATTTCATAGGAAACGCCTACATCAAAACCAATTCCCCATGCAGATTCTTCCGCAATATTTCTTCTTAATACCTTCAGATTGGCTCCATAGGAAAATTTTTCATTATGTCTTTTCGAGTAAGATAAGAAGAACGCATAATCGGTCGTGCTGAATTTTGTTATTTTATCCGGGTCAAGTCTTTCACCAGGATCAAGTATTCCATTTCCATTTAAATCTATAAGAGCATTTCTTGTATCTGCTATATCGTCAATTCCCATTCTTATTATACTAAATCCCAAAGAAGCATCTTTCCCGAATGGAATTCCGAATGCTCCATAATCATAATTTACAAGATTTCCATATCTTTCGTCATGCATTAAAGAAAATTGTGGATAATTTATCTTTGACAAAGATGCTGGATTCCAGTACCCTGCGGTAACATCGTTTACAATAGCAACATAAGCACCTCCCATACCTAAAGGTCTTCCTCCTACTCCAATAGCAAGAAATTCACCGGCATATTTATTACCACTTCCCTGGGGGTAAAGATTTGTAGATATTATTAAGAAAATTGAAATTGATATTATTATTACTTTTCCAATATTCATATTCTGTGTTTTACTTATATACAATTATCAATAAATATATTGAATTATGCAATACCAAAAAAGAATTAATCTTTTTTCTTTTTCATTAAGTCAAAAGCAGGGGATATTTCCATCTCTACATTATCGTTTAGTGGGGAAATCATATTTATTGCATTTTCATAATCTGAATCAAGAAAATTGACTACATCATTAGCAAATAAAACTGATGGCATTCTATGGTGTATATTTACCATAAATGAATTTGCTTCAGTAGTTATCAGTGATACGCAGAAAATATTATTTAATTCAATGCCAAGCCCTGCAATAAAGAATAAATTCTTTTTAGTCAATCTTATCTTGTATGGTGATTTTTTATTTATATTAAATATCCATTCATAAAAGCCAGTAGCGGGTATTAAACATCTGTTATTTTTAAAAAGTACTTGCCAATGTTCTTTTTCTTTTACAGTTTCAATTCTTGAATTAAATATCAGTGGCTTATTTTTCTTGCTTTGAAACTTAATTCCCCAGACAGCGGAAGTAATTTTTATTTTTTCTTCGTTTTTTTTAAGGATTAATATATTATCAGTGGGGGCAATGTTGATAGATTTTAGTTCGGGAAGAGATTCATCTAAAATGAATTTACCTGTATGATTTTTATTTAATTTTTCGAAGATTGATAACCCTGTTTCTTTATTTTCAAATCTGGAACACATATCTTTAATTTTATTATTTATACTTAGTAGTGCGGGTAGTTATTTAAATAATATTAGTTTGAAGAACCTATTTTTATAACTAAATCTTTAATTTACTTTGTTGTATTTCTAATTAGAATATATGTTGTTATGATACCAATAATGACACCAGCTATTTGGGAAATTACAGTAACAATTTCTTTAAATTCTTTCTTTTCAATTTTCGGTACATAAATAAAATCTCCGTTTTTGACCTCCGTGTCCTTTGCTTTGTACCAACCTCTTGTATTAAATCTAATAATTCTTGTATTTGATTCGTCAGCGGCAAGTCCATAACCTCCGGCTTTTTCTATGTAATATTCATAAGATTTTCCTTCAACATAAGGAACATATCCTTCACTATTAACTTGTCCGTAAACATATACAATATTTTTATTATCATTTATATAGATGATATCCTTGTCTTCAAGAAGAATATTTTGAGATTGATCACCCTCTTCAATTAATCTTTGAAAGTCAACTACTACTCTATTTCGTCTGGATAGAACATCTATTTCAAAATTTTTCCTATCATTTTCTGAAATAATAACATCATTTGCTCTTTGATTTATCACTATTTCCATTGTGTCTTTCTGTAAATATTCTGCATCCCAATATCTAAATACAATACTTAAAGGGAGATATGCATTTTCCGTTAAACCACCTGCCATTTCAATAACATCTAATAAACGGGAGTTTTTATAAGATATCGGATAATATCCGGGCATTTTAATTTCTCCTAAAATAAGTACTGTAGCCATCTTGTAATATTCAGGTTTAAACTTAACAAATACTCTGTCATTAACTTTTATTGGATAATGTCTATCCCTTTCGTAAGAGAGATTGATTAGTTCAAAGCCGGGTTTATATTTATAAGGTCGATATAAAATAATACTATCGGGATTCGCATATACATCAAGACCTCTTCCCAAACCAATGACGGTTTCCAGATCATCATCTTCATTATATTCATAAGCGCCACCTAACTGTACCGCTCCTGTTACTGAAACATAATTTTTTTCAAGTAAAGTATATGGCACTCTAATTAAATCTCCTTCTAACAGATATGGATTATATTTATCATCATTAGTCATAAAATACTTATATAAATCTACTTTTAAGACTGTACTATCTTTTCTATGGAGGGTTATATTCCTCATTGACATTGTTGTCCTGAGGAGATTCGGTTCTTTGGATTGTTTCATCATATTCTCATAGTATGTCTTTGCAACATTTAAAGTATCAAATACAATATGCCTGATTATTTCTGAAACTCTTGTTAATGGAGTAGCTCGGAATTTTCCTTGTACTAAACCTGTCAGACTTACCAGAAATGTTCTTGGGGTTAATAAATTTAAACTCACTTCACTTGAATAATACCTCTTCTTAACTTTTTCAATCACAATTTCTTTTGCTTTCTTTAAAGATAATCCATATAAATATACTTCACCTACATACGGTATAATTATGGAACCTTCAGGATTTACATAAAGTTGTATTTGCTGATTTGTATATCCATATATTCCTAACAGAAATAAATCTCCTGGTCCAACAATATATTTTTCAATATCAATGGCATCTTCTATAGGAATATTTGGATTTTCATATGGAGTTCCCACAATTTGCTGGAAAATTTCGGGTAAATCAGCATTTATTCTGAATTGTGATGTTTCTGTTTTTTTCTTCTGATAAGTACTGTAATCTAACTTGCTTTCATCTATGATTTGCGAATAAGATGTGTTGAATAATAAAAATATGATAAAATAAAGTACTATTTTAAATTTTATGTTTCTCATAAACTTATAATAAATTAAGTTGTTTTATTGTTTGATTTAAAACTTCAAGGGTTTCATCTTTCTCTTTAGTTTCACAATAGAATCTTAAAAGTGGTTCAGTCCCAGATGGTCTTATAATAATCCATCCATTTGAAAAAGTAAATTTAAATCCGTCAAGATTATCAATTTTTAAAATTTGTTTTCCACCTATACTTTTTCCAATTGTTAAGTTACTACAAATTTGTAAAGTTTTCAATTTCTTATCTTCAGTAGTGTGAACATCTTTACGATTATAATAATACTTCCCAAATTCAACTTCAAGTTCATTAATTAGTTCAGAAATTGTTTTATTAGTCTTGGAAATCATCTCTAAAAATAGTAATCCGTTATAAATTCCATCTCTTTCAGGTAGATGGCCCTTTATTCCTATTCCTCCGCTTTCTTCTGCTCCAATCAATACATCTTCTGTTATCATAATTTTTGAAATATATTTGAAACCGATAGGTACTGTTTCTAATTCCAGATTATATTTTTCACAATATGTTTCAATTAACTTACTTGTTGAATAACCTCTAACAACTTTTCCAGTGTACTGTTTATATCTGTGCAAATATAGTAATAGTAGAGCAAAGGTTTTCTGTGCGTTTAGAAATTGTCCCTTTTCATCAATTATCGCTATTCTATCAGCATCACCATCGGTAACAATCCCGATATCAAAATGTTGCTCTCTGACTTTTTTTAGAATTTCTGATAGATTTCTTTCCACAGGTTCTGGTCCACCACCAGAAAAATATGGATTTATTTCAGAATGTATCTCTTCTGCGTTTACCAATTCTTTTAATATTCCCTGACCAGCACCAAACATTGGGTCATAAATAACTTTTTTATTTAAATCTGATATTAATTTAAAATCTATTTTTTTCTTTAAATTATTAATATAGAATTCTCTTCCATTAATGTAATTTATAATACCGAGTTTTATTAGTTCATCTATATTTTTGTTGAGTTTAACTTCGTAAATATCTTTTAATTGCTCTTCAATTTCCTTTAGTTCTTCGTTACCCATTGACCCCCCAAATTCATCTTTTAATTTATAACCGTTATATTTATATGGGTTATGCGATGCTGTAATTACTACTCCAAAAGCGAGGTTTAAGTCGCGGGTCATTAATGATATTGTCGGTGTAGTTACAAAACTATCTGTTAAGAATACTTTTATTCCTTCATTAGCAAATACTTCTGCAGAACAATGCGCAAATTCTTTTGAAAGAAATCTAGTATCGTAGCCAATCACTATTCCATTATTAATTTTCGGGTGGTTTATAAAGTGTCGGGCTGTTGCTAATGAAACCCTCTTGACATTTTCAAAAGTATAATTTTCTCCGATAATTGCTCTCCAGCCATCGGTTCCAAATTTAATAACTTCAGTTTTGGACATAACTGTATTTTTTTGAATTTTTCGTTTTAAAATGGGTCACTAAAGAACATAGAATTAAAATAAAAGATATTATTTATTTCTTCAAGTTATATTACTTAATTTCTCATCAAGATTTTCTATGCTTTTTATACTTGAAGTTTTTTCAAAAATTAACACAGCAACAATTCCTAAAAGAACAGCGAACCATAATGTAGCAACTCTAATTATTATAGTTGATGCTGCTGAGATGTTTTTGGGTATTTTTAAAGAAATTAATAATCCGGTAATCATTGCTTCGGTTGCACCTAATCCTCCCGGTAGCATTGCAAGAGCTCCAACGAGTGTAGAGAATCCGTAAATAAAAGTTGCGATTAAAATATTAACTTGAATGTCAGAATTAAACAAGAATAATTTCAATACAATATATAATCCTAAGCATTCTGAAAACCATGCAACACCGCTTAAGAAAACAGAAATTATCATTAATTTAGGTTTTACTAACCTGTTTATGCTTTCATAAGAAGCTAACAATTTTTCAATATGTTTTCTAATAAATGGGATTTTTCTGGAAAAATTAATTATCCCAATTGATGGTTTTCTAAAACTTATAAGAATTGTTAGTAGGATAAAAAATATTCCTACTGCAAGAATTATATTATGACCATAATTGAAAACATATGCACCTATTATCGACAGTAGTACAATTGAGATAAAGTCTGTAAGTCTTTCTGCTAATACGATAGGTAAAGATATTGAAACTGGTGTCCCAATTTCTTCTTTTAATAAATATGATTTTATGATTTCACCCATTTTTCCCGGTGTAACACTCATAACAAAAGAGGCAAAAAAGATAATTAGACTTCTTCTAACTGCTAATTTAATGTTTAGAGATTTTAAGTAAATTTGCCATTTAAAGAATCTTACAAAATAATTCGCAAGAGATAATAATAAAATTAGTGGAAAATACCACCAATTAAAATTTTTAAAAGCTTCAGTTAATTTGCTAAAGTCTGCATAAATGCTTATCAAAAGAAAAACAATCCCACCAAAAGCTACAGAAATTAATATCTTCCTTTTATATTTCTTAAACATTATTTAGTTCGCATAATTTCAATATGTTCAGATATAATTTTGCAAGTGGCAAACCTACGACATTATAAAAATCTCCATGTATTTTTTTAATAAATATGCATCCGAAATCATCTTGAATACCATATCCACCCGCTTTATCAAAAGGGTTGTATTTCGAAATGTAAAACTTTATTTCATAATCTTTTAATTCTCTAAAATAAACGGAAGTTTTTTCATAATCAGAGATTTCTTTCCATGTTTTTGTGTCGATTAGGTGAATTCCTGTATATACTATATGTTTTTTTCCACTAAGTTTTTTTAAGAATGTAAATGCTTCTTTTTGAGAATTTGGTTTATGTAAAATCTCATTATTTATATAAACTATTGTATCAGCACCTATAACGATAGCATTTTTGAATCTCTTTGCAACAGAATTACACTTCAATGCTGCATTAAATTTGACAATTTTTATCGGATTGTGATACTTGGGTTCTTCTTCCTTTACTTTGCTATCTACTGAGATAAATCTTAATGGAAGTTGAGATAATAATTTAATTCTCCTTTCAGAAATTGAAGCACGAATAAATTTCCTATCAATTTTATCTAATCTAAAACTTGACTTCATCTTATTAATTCAACAATCTTGTTTATCAAATCATCATAATTGACGAGAATTCTTTCATTCGTTCTTCTTATTTTTATCTCGATTTTTTTATCTTTTAGGAATTTTTCCCCAACTATAATTTGTAAAGGAATTCCAATTAAATCAGCATCATTAAATTTAAAACCTGCTCTAACATCTTTTCTATCATCGTATAATATATCAATATCTTTTTCTTTTAAATTATTATATATTAAGTCACTTGTCTCTGAAATTATTCCCTGTTCCAAACTGATTAGATGTACTTTAAATGGGGCTATTTCTCCTTTCCAAATAATTCCCTTATCATCATTATTTTGTTCAATGAATGCCGCTGCGATTCTTTCAACTCCTATACCGTAACTACCCATTACTATTAGTTGTTCTTTTCCATCTTTATCTAAGTATTTTACACCTAATGATTCTGAATATTTTGTTCCTAATTTAAATATATGACCAACTTCAATTGCTTTTGATATGCGAATTCTGGATTTTGTTTTTAGGGTAAAATCATTTTCTTTTACTACTCTTATATCTTTGTAAATTATATCTTTTACATCTCTTTTTAAATCAATATTTTTTATGTGATAATCATTAATATTTGCTCCACTTATTAGCTCATCGGAATCTTTTAGTCTTAAATCTGCAATAATCTTTATATTTTTACTTTTTAAACCTATAGGACCAATAGAGCCTGCATCTGCACCGGTTATTTCTATGAGTTCATCTGGATGTCCTTGCCTTATTTTTGTTCCTAAAATAGCCTCTAATTTTGATTCATTGACTTCATCATCTCCGCATACAAGAGTTAATATATACTCATTTTCCTGATTTTCTTTTTGCTTATCGATTACAAAAACTCTTGATTTTGCAAGCCGGCTTTTATCTTTTATCTTTAAAAAGTCTGCTAATTCTGCAATAGATTTAACATTTGGAGTATGAAATTTTTCATAAGGTAAATTTGTATTTTTTCGTTCAACTACCTCAGAATATGCAGTCGCCACCTCAATATTTGATGCATAAGTTCCATCTTCACTTATCGCTACAATATCTTCACCAGCATCGGATTCTACCATAAATTCCATTGATTCATTTCCTCCCATAGTACCACTTGCGGCTTCTACGGAGAAAAATTTTAAACCACACCTTGTAAAAATTCTTCTATATGCTTGTTCCTGCAATTTATATGAAACATCTAAACCGTTGTAGTCTAAATCAAATGAATATGCATCTTTCATTGTAAATTGTCTTGCTCTTAAAACCCCGGATTTTGGTCTTGCCTCATTTCTAAATTTGGTTTGAATTTGATACCACATTTGCGGTAAATCCTTATAAGAAACTAAATTTGGCTTCGCAATTGTTGCAAAAACCTCCTCATGAGTAGGAGCAAGAATTAAATCTCTATTTTTAATTCTGAATATTATATCCCCGAACGCATCTAACCTTCCGGTTTGTTCCCATAATTCATTAGGAGACAGAGCAGGTAATAAGAATTCATTACAACCAATGGCATTCATCTCCTCGCGTATTATTTTTTCTATTTTTCTGAAAACAATTAACCCAAGCGGTAAATAAGAATAAACCCCTGCCGTTAATTGCTTTATCATTCCAGCTCTAATCATCAAAATGTGAGATGGGAAAAAAGCATCGGAAGGATTTTCTTTTAGAGTCGGGATGAAGAACTTTGATAGTCGCATATAATCTATTAAAATATGCAATTTATAAAATATGTTTATCTTAAACAATTCATTAAATTTATAAACATTATCATTTTATTAAATACTATTTGATATTATATAGTTTGATATTTCAGGAAGTAAATTAATGGGTTTTCAGGAGAAAAAACTATTATGTAAAGTCATTCTATAAGATTTTAATGTTTTAATTTAGTAAATTGTAATTTTTTTTGATTATTAATATATTAATGTTTATTATTTTTTACTTTAAATATATTTATGATTGACCCAACAGTTAGTATAGTTTTACCTACTTGCAATAGAGCTCAGATGTTGGATAGAGCTGTTAAAAGTGTACTAAATCAATCATTTAAAGATTGGGAGTTGATTGTTGTGGATGATGTTTCCGTGGATTCTACTGAAGAGTTAATGAGAAATTATGAAAAAATGGATTCAAGAATTCATTACTATAGGATTCCGGTAGATGATAGACCTGGTATTAGTAAATATCTGAATTTTGGCATAAATGTTTCAAAAGGTAAATATATAGCAAGACTTGATGATGATGATTACTGGATTTTTGAGGATAAGTTAAAATATCAAGTTGAGTTTCTTGATACCAAAAAGGATTATGTGATTTGTGGAGGGGGAATAATTTTGGTAAATGTCAAAAGGTGAAGCAGTTTTTAAATTTTTAAGGAAAGAAAGTGATGAAGAAATTAGAGCAAATATACTTTTTGCATGCCCTTTTACACATCCTACTGTTATGTTTAGAAAAGAGTCAGCTGTAAAAATTGGTTTGTATAAAGATTGTCATTTTGCTGAAGATTGGGATTTTTTCTTGCGAATTGGGTTGATTGGTAAATTATATAATTTTCAGGAATATTTTACATGTTATATGTCCGCAGGCCAAAATAAATCATTTATATATCAAAGGGCACAATCGAAAGCTATTATTAAATTAATAAGGGAATATAAAGATTGTTACCCGAATTATCGTAAAGCTCGGTTTGTTAATACTTTACAATACATTTATTCATTTGCTCCATTCTTTTTAAGGAAAAGGCTTCAAACTTTTATGTATTTTGCTAAAAGGAGAATTTTTTAATATGAAGAAATACTTTATTGTAGGTGGGGCTGGTTTTATAGGTAGTCATTTGGTTAAGGAGTTATTAAAAAATGATAATCTTGTCAGAATTTATGATAATTTTTCATCAGGTAAAATGTTCCATTTAAGGGAGGTTGAAAATAATAAAAATCTTGATATTGTCAGAGCAGATGTTAAAGATTTTGAAAAATTATCTGAAGCTATGAAAGGTTTTGATGTTATTTATCATTTTGCTTCTAATCCTGATATTGCAAAAGCAATGCAACAACCGGACATTGATTTTTGGGAAGGAACATATTTAACTAATAATGTTGTTGAAGCAATGAGAATTAATTCAATCAGGAATATTCTTTACGCTTCTGGAAGTGGTGTTTATGGTGATACAGGTTATAAGGAAACTGATGAAGATTATTCCCCAATGTTACCAATATCGACGTATGGCGCAAGCAAACTTGCATGTGAATCTTTGATTTGTTCATACTGTCATATGTTTGATTTTAATGCATCAGTTTTTAGATTTGCTAATGTTGTTGGGCCTAATCAAACACATGGTGTAGGTTATGATTTCGTTAAAAAATTATTAAGAGATAACACAAAACTTGAAATTTTAGGTAATGGTTCACAAAGTAAATCTTACATATATGTAGATGATGTAATTTCTGCTATGAGATTAATAGAATTAAATTATCTGAAAGGCTATAATTATTTCAACGTTGCAACTGAAGATTATATTACCGTCAAAGAAATAGCCGATATAGCAGTGAATATTACAAATTTAATTAATGTTGAATATATATTCACTGGTGGTGATAGAGGATGGAAAGGAGATGTGCCAATAGTGAGGTTGAATTCAAAAAAAATTCGCAATCTTGGTTGGAAAAATAAATATGACTCAAAAAAAGCTATAGAAATTTCAATAAATTCTATCTATCAAGAAGCATTAAGAAATAAATCTTTTTTCGAAGGAGAAACAAAATGATTATATCGAGAGCACCGGTTAGAATTTCGTTGGGAGGAGGAGGAACTGATCTTGCTTCATATTATTCACGATTTGGTGGTTTTCTTATGGCTACTGCAATCAATAAATTCGTTTATATTCTTCTTAATAAAAGATTTGAGTCATCGATCAGACTCTCATATTCAAAAACCGAAATTGTTGATAGTATTGAGGCTATTGAGCATAATATTTTCAGAGAAGCTTTAAAGTATTTTTCAATCAACAAGCATATAGAACTTGTTTCAATGGCTGATGTTCCATCAAATTGCGGATTAGGAACATCTTCTACTTTTACGGTTGCATTATTAAATGCATTATTTGCATATAAAAGAGATTATGTATCATTAAGCAAACTTGCAGAAACAGCATGTTATATTGAAATTGATATATTAAAAGAACCAATAGGGAAACAAGATCAATATGTTGCTGCTTATGGAGGTTTTAATGGATACTATTTTAATAAGGATGGGACAGTAAATATAGAACCTGTTAATATAAGTGATGGTGCTTTGATGGAATTACAAAATAATCTTTTTTTATTTTATCTTAATAAAAACAGATTTGCAAGTAATGTATTAAAGGAACAGAATGAAAAGGTTAAGGAGAATGATGCACAGATTATTGAGAGATTACACAGAATTAAGGAAATAGGTTTTTACACTAAGAAAATATTTGAAAATGGAAAACTTGATGAGTTCGGAGAATTACTGAATGAACATTGGAAGGTAAAGAAGGGTTTATCTAATAAAATATCAGATGATTCAATAGATGAAATTTATGATGTAGCTTTGAAAAATGGCGCTATTGGAGGTAAAGTCGTAGGTGCTGGTGGGGGTGGTTTTTTATTGTTTTATTGCCCGCAAAATAAAATCAGATTTCTTGAAGCTATGGAAAAATTAAATTTAAAACCAACTTGGTTTACCTTTGAGAAGGAAGGTGCAAAAAAAATTTTTAGTGATTAATTATGATCAAGCAGATTTGTGTTATTGCTGGTGGAAAAGCAACAAGGTTATACCCCATAACTCATACTATTCCTAAATCATTGATTGATATATCAGGAAAACCATTTATTTATCGGCAATTTGAAATATTTAAAAAAAATGGAATTAACAAAGTAGTGCTTTGTTTAGGTGTTCTTGGAGAAAAGATTGAAGAATATATAAAAGGTGAAAATTCATTTTTTAGAAATTTTGAAATCTTTTATTCTTATGATTTTCCTGTTCCCTTAGGAACCGGAGGATGTATATTAAATGCATTAAAATACCTGGATCAGAATTTTTTTGTTATATATGGCGATTCATATCTTGATATTAATTTCAAAGAAATATCGTCCTTTTATGAAAAGCAAAATAAATTAGGATTGATGACTATTTTCAAAAATGATAACTTGTATGATAGAAGTAATGTAATATACAGAAATGGTAAAATAATTGAATATAACAAATCTGTAAACAAACCTGAAATGAATTATATTGATTATGGCTTAGGTATTTTAAGTAAAGATGCTTTTAATCCTTTTATAAATCAAAAGAATTTTGATTTAGAAGAAGTTTATAAATATTTATTAAAGGAAGATGAATTATTAGCTTATGAGGTGAATAGCAGGTTTTATGAGATAGGTTCTAAAAAAGGTTTAGAGGAAATGTTAAATCTTTTTAAAAATAAAATTCACACATAATATGAATAATTTTATAGAAAAATATTTTGATGAGGCTAAGAAAGTTATTGAAAAAATAGACAAAGCTAGTATTGAAAAGGTAATTAAGATAGTTAAAGATCTGAAGAATTTGAAAGGGAGGTTATTTATTCTTGGAGTTGGTGGTAGTGCTGCTAATGCATCTCATGCTGTTAATGATTTTAGAAAAATCGCTGGTATCGAATCATATACACCTGTTGATAATGTATCTGAGTTAACCGCCAGAATAAATGATAATGGATGGGAATCGGTGTTTGTAGACTGGTTAAAAATTAGCAATTTTAATGAAAAAGATTGTTTATTTATTCTTTCTGTTGGGGGAGGAAATTTAGAAAAAAAAGTTAGTGTAAATCTGGTCGAAGCTATAAAATATGCTAAAACAATTAAAGCAAAAGTAATAGGAATTGTAGGCAGAGATGGTGGTTTCACAAATAGTGAAGCAGATGCATGCGTTATTATTCCTACTGTTAATGAGAAATCTATTACACCTCATACAGAAGCATTCCAAGCTATTGTTTGGCATTTAATAGTATCACATCCTGATATTCAACAATATGATATGAAATGGGAATCAGTAAAATAATTATTTTTTAAGATGAATAAAGCAGTATTTTTAGATAGAGATGGTGTTTTAAATAAATTAATTTACAGGAATGAATTTAAAGAATATACACCCCCTCATTCTATTGAAGAAATAGAAATTATAAATGGAGTATATGAAAGTCTAAAAGAATTATTAAAGAATGGTTTTTTATTGTTTGTAATTTCAAATCAACCTGATTTTGCAAAAGGCAAAATATCTTATGAAAAATTAAATTCTGTTTGTGAAAAATTTAGAGAAATTATGGAAAGCAATGGAGTTAATATTAATGAATACTATTACTGCTTACATCATCCTCAGGGTATTGTTGATGGATATAATATCAACTGTGAATGTAGAAAACCAGGCACATTATTTGTTGAAGATGCTGTAAAGAAATATAATATAAATAAAAATGAATCCTGGTTTATCGGTGATAGAGATACTGATATTAAATGTGGTAAAAATGCAAAACTTAAAACTATTTTTATCAAATCAGGATTATTTAATTTAGAGAAAGGAAATGATCCAGACTTCTTTGCAGTTAATATTAATGAAGCAATAAAAATAATTCTAAATTATTTATGAATAACTATAAAGAATTTTTAGAAAAACTTAATATTAAAATATTTGCTGATGGTGCAAATATTAATGAGATGTTGCGATTGTATAAAGAGGGATTTATTAAAGGCTTTACCACAAACCCCACCCTTATGAAAAAGGATGGAGTTTCTGATTATGTTAATTTTGCTAAAGAGTTATTGAAGTGTATAACTGATTTACCAATTTCGTTTGAAGTCTTTTCAGATGATTTTGATACTATGGAAAAGGAAGCAAGGATTTTAAATTCTTGGGGAAAAAATGTTTTTGTCAAGATACCGATCACGAATACAAGTGGAGAATTATCATTTGAATTAATTAAGAGATTATCTGAAGACGGAATATCTTTAAATATAACTGCAGTTCTTACTGTTGAACAAGTTAGGAAAATACTGCCAGCATTAAATGAAAAAGCAAAAACCATAATTTCAATTTTTGCTGGTAGAATTGCAGATACAGGGAGAGACCCTGTTCCATATATGATAGAGGCAAGAAAAATTATCAAAGAAAATTCAACTGCAGAATTACTCTGGGCAAGTTCGAGAGAACTATTGAACTTAATTCAAGCGGTAAATTGTGGCTGCGATATAATAACAATAACTAATGATATATTAAAGAAACTTCCTTTGTTAAATAAAGATTTAAATGAATTATCACTTGATACTGTAAAAATGTTTTATAATGATGCAAAGTCTTTAGGATATAAAATTATGTAATAAAAATTTTGTCCAAAAGAAAGCAAATATTATTACTTCTGATTTCAGATAGTATTGCAATAATACTAACCTATTTAATTTATTTTTATATAAGAATAGAGTCAGGGTGGTTTATGTTAATTAAATCACCATCTTTTCTTCCACCCTTAATTGTAATTTATTTTTATTGGCTTATTATATTTAGTATATCGGGTTTGTATCAATATTGGTTTCTTAGATCAAGATTTGATGAATTATATTCTGTATTCAAGTCTATTACTATTGGAACCTTTATCCTTTTTTTTATAATTTTTCTTGATGATATAATTCGGGATGACAGAGCAGTATCTCGTTTCTTAATATTCATTTATTGGGGATTACTAATCTTCCTAATCTCATCTGGCAGATTGCTTATCCGTGGAATGCAAAGAAATCTTTTAAGAAAGGGTATTGGTCTAAGGAATACTATTATTATTGGAATTAATGAAAAGTCTATCAGTCTTAAAAAGTTAATAATGAAACATCCCGAACAGGGATTCAAATTTATTGGATTTGTTTCAATGGATGATGAAACTACCGATGAGCCTGTACTTGGTTCACTATCAGAATTAAAAAATATCATTCAAGAAAATAATATACAGGAAATTATTGTTTCATCCGCTCCTGCAAAAAGTGAGGTTATGTTTGAAATAATAAATAGAACAACAGGTTTGAATATAGGGCTGAAAATAATACCTGATATATATGACATCATTAGTGGTATGGCAAAATCACAACAAGTAAGGGGTTTACCTTTGATTGATGTTATGCCGGAGATAATGACCTTTAGAATAAGATTAATTAAAAGGATAATAGATATAGTAATGTCTGTAACAATTTTGATTTTATCTATTCCATTATTTATTCTTACAGCAGTAATGATAAAATTAACATCAAAAGGTCCAGTTTTTTACACTCAAATTCGAGTTGGAAGAAATGGTAAAATGTTTAAAATTATTAAGTTCAGGACTATGTATGTTGGCTCTGAATCTACGGGACCTCGCTGGGCTGATAAAGATGATACAAGAATTACTAAAATAGGTAGAATTTTAAGAAGAGTAAGATTTGATGAATTTCCACAATTTATAAATGTTCTAAAAAATGATATGAGTATTGTAGGGCCCCGACCAGAAAGACCTTTTTTTGTTGAGAACCTTAATAAGGAAATACCATATTATAAGAGAAGGTTATGTGTCAAACCTGGTATAACTGGTTGGGCTCAAATTAAACATAAATATGATTCTACTTTAGATGATGTGAGAATTAAATTGCAATATGATTTTTATTATATTGAAAATATGAGTATTTCGCTGGATCTAAAAATTATGCTAAATACAATTATTGTTATTCTTTTGATGAAAGGGCAATAAAATGAAAAGTGTTTTAGTTATAATACCGACATATAATGAAGCAGAAAATATTAAGAAAATTATAAATGAAATTTTAAAAAATACAAATGCAAATTATTTGTTTAATGTTTTAGTTGTTGATGATAATTCACCAGATGGGACTTCTGCAATAGTCGAGGAGATGAAAAATGAAAATGTATATTTAATTAAAAGGGAAAAAAAATCTGGATTAGGTACCGCTTATGTCGAAGGATTTAAATTTGCAATAAACAAAGGTTATGATTTTGTATTTGAAATGGATGCTGATTTTTCTCACGATCCTAAGTATTTACCTGAATTTTTAGAAAATATAGAAAAGGGATATGATTTAGTTGTGGGCTCAAGATATGTTAATGGTATATCCGTAATAAATTGGCCAATAAGAAGATTATTGTTAAGTTATTTTGCTAATATATATACAAGAATTGTAACTGGTTTAAAGGTTCACGATACAACTGCTGGTTTTATGTGTTATAGAGTTGATAAATTAAAGCAAATTGAACTTGATAATGTAAAATCAAATGGCTATTCATTTCAAATAGAGATGAAATTCAAATTTTTTAAAAAAGGATTTAAAATTATAGAGATTCCTATACTTTTTATTGAAAGAAGAGCTGGTGTTTCTAAGATGTCTAAAAAAGTTGTCTTTGAAGCTATGATTATGGTGTGGAAATTAAAATTCAGGTCAATGTTTAAAACTCTTTAATTTTAAGAAGTTATATATGTTCGATATTTCGATAATTATTGTAAATTACAATGTAAAAGATGCACTCGATAATTGTTTAGCATCAATTTATAAATCTAACAGCACAAATTTAAATATTGAGATTATTGTTGTAGATAATAATTCAATAGATGGAAGTCAGAATCTTGTGAGGGAAAAATATCCCGAAGTAAAACTAATTGTCAATAAAGAAAATATTGGTTTCTCGAAGGCGAATAATATTGCTTTAAAACAGATAAATAGCAAATATGTTCTGATATTAAATCCGGACACGGTTCTTGAAGAGGGCACATTTCAAAAGTTAATTGATTTTGTTGAAAATCATCCTGACACGGGTGTTGTTTCATCAAAATTAATAAAAGCAGATGGTGAACTCGACCATGCATGTAGAAGGAGTTTCCCAACCCTTAGTGTTGCTATCCCAAGAATTCTTGGATTATCTAAACTGTTTCCTAAAAGTAAAATTTTAAGTAAGTATAACCTGACTTATTTGGATGAAAATGTAACTTATGAAGTTGATTCTGTTTGTGGGGCATTTATGTTTATTCCCAAAAATGTAATTGATAAGGTAGGTTATTTTGATGAAGATTATTTTATGTATGGTGAAGATATTGATTTATGTTATAGGATTAAGAAAACAGGTAAAAAGATTTATTATTATCCGGAGATTACGACTATTCATCTGAAAGGGGAAAGCACCAGAAAAACTAAACTTTCTTATGTTAATAATTTTTATGGTGCTATGGCTATATTTGTTAAAAAGAATTTAAAAGGTTTAAATATAATAACATATTTAATTTTACGTTTTGGAATTTTTGTCAGGTCTTTGATGTCATATCTAAGAAGAATTATCAAGTATATGGGGTTTATACTCTTAGATATAATTTTAATCTTTGCTTCACTTGTTTTTGCCGTTTATGCAAGGTTCTCCATTTTCCCGACCGACCAGTATTTATTCATTATTACTGTATATGTACTGATATGGATTTTTTTACTGGCAATGTTTGGTGTTTACGCAAAGAAATATAAACATTCATTACGGAACACTTTCAGTGCATTAGTAGCGGGTTTCTTTATTAATTCTTCAATTACTTATTTTTTCAAGGAATATGCTTTTTCAAGAATAGTTATTCTTATTTCTACAGTAATTTCAATATTTACTTTACTCTCTTGGAGAGCAATTGTGTTAATTAATAATTTTATTAAACAAAAAAATATTTTATTAAAGAAAATTAATTTACTGGTAGTAGGTGATAAGCAGTTAAGTCAGAATATGGAAGAAAAATTGGCAGGGCGTTATGATATTTTATATTTTACAAATTTAAGCAGGAATAAATCAATTTCCGATTTAGAAGAAATTATTAATTTATACGATATACATATTGTTGTTTTTTCTGGTCATTTCTTTTCCAATAAAGATATATTGAGATTAATGAATAAGTTCCGCGGAAAAAATGTTCAATTTAAATTTGTACCAACAGATATGGATTTGATGATTTCAAAAATTAGTTCAAAGATAGACGATTTGAATCTTATTGAAATTGAATATAATATTAATAATAAATTAAATATATTCTTAAAGAGATTATTCGATATTGTTTTATCATTTTTACTTTTGATTTTTGTGTATCCATTTATATACTTATATTCAAAGGTTTTTAAAAATAAACGGTCAAAATATACTTCGAAATTTTTACTTTTACCTTATGTTTTTTGGGGTAAATACAGTTTTGTTGGAATGCCTTTATGGTATGAGAAGAGTGATAATCAGTATTTAGGGAAAAAAGGTTTGACAGGAATTATTCAATTAAAAGCAGATGAAAATTTAACGCAGGAAGAAGTTGATAAATATGTTATATATTATGCCAAAAATCAAAGTTTACTTTTAGATTTTGAAATTATATTAAAAACCATATTTTCATTTATAAGAAATAAAAATAAATAGTATGCAATTAGAATTTGAAAAACCTTTATTAGAACTTGAGCAGAAAATTGAAGAGATGAAAAAAATGTCAGACAGCCTTGACATTTCGGAAGAAATTGCTAAACTTGAAAACAAAGTAAATGAATTGAGGAAAAATATATTTGAGAATCTTACCCCTTGGCAAGTTGTTCAGTTAGCAAGACACCCTCAAAGACCACTTAGTCTTGATTATATAAATCGGATGACCGAAAATTTTATTGAACTTCACGGGGATAGATGTTTTGCTGATGATAAAGCTGTTGTTGGTGGTTTTGCAAGACTTGGGGATAGGACAGTTATGATTATAGGGCAACAAAAAGGAAGAGATACCAAATCAAATCTATATCGCAATTTTGGTATGATGAATCCGGAAGGTTATAGGAAAGCATTGAGATTAATGAAAGTAGCGGAAAAATTTGGTAAACCAGTAATTACTCTACTCGATACCCCAGGAGCATTTCCTGGAATTGAAGCTGAGGAAAGAGGACAGGCAGAAGCGATTGCAAGAAATTTATTTGAAATGTCTAAATTAAAAACCCCTATTATTGTTGCTATCATTGGAGAAGGAGCCTCTGGTGGTGCTTTAGGTATTGGAATTGGTGATAGAATTTTGATGATGCGTTATTGTTGGTATTCTGTTATTTCTCCGGAATCCTGTTCGTCAATCCTTTGGCGAAGTTGGGATTACAAAGAACAGGCAGCAGAAGCTTTGAAGTTAACTGCTCCTGACCTTTTAAAGTTGGGAATTATAGATAGAATTATTGATGAACCAGTTGGAGGTGCCCATCGTAATCATGATGAAGCAGCAAAAATTTTAAAATCAGTTTTAATAGAAGAACTTGACAATGTTTGTAAATTAGATAAGGAAAAACTACTTGATTTAAGAATAAAGAAATTTGGTGCAATGGGTGCATTTAAAGAATAAATCTGCTAATGGAACCTACTGCAAATAATACAAAATTTATAATTAATGGAGGCAATCCACTTAGAGGAGTAATAAAAGTTGCAGGAGCAAAGAATTCTGCTACAAAGTTAATTGTTGCCTCTTTATTAACCAAAGATAAATGTATCTTTCATAATTCTCCAAATAAAATAAAGGATTTACAGGTAACCACTCAAATTTGTTCTCTTTTAGGGAGTAAGATAAAAATTGGTAATGGGACTCTTGAAATTCAAACGAAAGAAATTTCAAATGGTATTATAGATCAGGAACTCGGTAATTCAACAAGGATTGCAATATTATTAGCAGGTCCTTTAGTACATCGTTTAGGTAAAGCAGAAATTCCAATACCGGGTGGTTGTAGAATTGGTTCCAGACCAGTGAATTTGCATATTGAAGGATTAAAAAAACTGGGCTGCAATGTTTCTATGAATGATACTCATTATGTATTTGAAGCAGATGGTTTAAAAGGCGCTGATATAAAACTTGATTTCCCAAGTGTTGGAGCAACAGAAAACATACTCATAGCAAGTATATTTGCAAAGGGTAGGACAATTATCTCGAATGCTGCTGTTGAGCCTGAGATAATAGATTTGATTAAGTTTTTACAAAAAATGGGAGCGATTATCGAGATAAGCACGGACAGAAAAATTATTATTGAAGGTGTTAAAAAACTTTATGGGGCTACACATAGGGTAATACCTGATAGAAATGAAGCCGCTTCTTTTGCTTGTGCTGCTATAGCATCTAAAGGAGATATAATTATAGAAGATGCTGTACAGGATGATTTAATCACTTTTTTAAATACTATACGACGAGTTGGAGCAGAATATCAGGTTGTTGAAAATGGTATTAGATTTTATTACAAATGTAAATTAAAACCCATAGCTATTGAGACAAATGTTCATCCCGGTTTTATGACAGATTGGCAACAACCGTTTGCTATTCTTATGACACAGGCAAACGGTATAAGTATAATTCATGAAACTGTTTATGAAAAAAGATTCGGATATGTTGAAGAATTGAAAAAGATGGGAGCTGAAATTGAGCTATATAATAATTGTCTTGGGGGTTTACCCTGCAGGTTTGCTTCTTCGCAATATTATCATAGTGCCGTAATAAAAGGACCTTCTAAATTAAAAGGAGCAGAAATTAATATTCCGGATTTGAGAGCGGGATTTTCTTATTTAATTGCCGGTATCATAGCAGAAGGGGAATCAGTAATTAATGGTGCAGTATATATAGATAGAGGATATGAAGATATTGATATAAAATTCCGAAATTTGGGGGCAGATATTAGAAGAATCCATTAAGAACATTTAAAAAATCTACTACAAAAAGGCTAATTTATTTATTTTAAATTAGTAAATTGAATAAAAATTTTTGATTGATTAACTTTATTAATATAATGAAAAAAAGTTATCATTACAGAGATTTTTTTAAGAACCCGTTATTAAGAAATGATGCTGATTGGCTTAAATATTCTGGTATTGGCATTGAACTTGTAGTTATTATTTTGGTTTTCTTATTTTTAGGACTCTGGTTAGATGATAAATTTAACACAAAATTTATATTCACTTTAATCTTGACAATATTAGGATTTGTTGGTGGATTTTATAACTTTTATTTAACCGTTAAGAGAATTTCAGAAGAGAGAAAGAACCGTAAAGATAAACAGAATAATTTTTGAGTAATAGAAATTTTAATATAATTTTATCAATTATTTTTTTAGGAGGGATAGTATCTACATTTTTATTATTAATACTTTTAAATGTTGTTAATAATTTTAATGATGTAATTGCTTCAGGTGTAAATTTCATAATTATTTTTTTCAATTTGCTCTTTGGAATATTCATAATCAGAAAAACATTAAGAAAAGAAAACAAGCGGTTTCTATTGGAATTTTTTGGCTCTATGGTGATTAGGGTAATTTTTCTTTTGATTTTTGTTTTTTCATCTTTAGCAATTTTTAAACTTCCTTTGGCTCCATTTATATTTTCATTTTTTGGTTATTATTTATTCGCTTTAGTTTTTGAATTAAGTTATTTGTCTAAATTCATTAAAACAAATTTCATCATTGAAAATAAGACATAAATATATTTGGTACATTTTTTTGTTAATTCTTTCATTCAGTTTAGCAAAAGTTAATCTTCTTGCCGCAGGAACTGAAAAAAATATTAAAAGTGGTGAAAATCAGGATTTTAACATAATTGAAAAAGTTGTTGACCATAATTATGTGGATTTTTATTTCTTCGGGAAATTATATTTACCCCAATTTCCGCCAGTAAAGATTGGAAACATAAGTATAGACTTTTCTCCAACTAAGAGTTTATTTATGATGGTTTTAGTTTCGATTATTCTTGTAATTGTATTGCGAAGGGCTGCCTATATTAATACACACAATAAAGTACCTCACGGAATAGGAAATTTTGTTGAGTCCATAATTATTTTTATTAGAGATGAAGTCGTTAGGCCTAATATGGGTGATGAAGGTTTGAAGATGCTACCATTTTTCCTTACATTATTTTTCTTTATATTATTTGCAAACTTGTTCGGACTAATTCCTTTTATGGCTCAGCCAACAAAAAATATTAATGTTACTTCCGGGTTAGCCATCATAACATTTTTTACAGTTCAGATTTCTGGTATTAAGAAAAATGGATTTTTGGGTTATTTCAGAAGTTTAGTCCCAAAAGGAATTCCTGTTTTTATTATTCCGATTATGATTGTTGTTGAATTTATTGGACTTTTCACAAAGCCATTTGCATTGTTAATGAGGTTATTTGCGAATATTACAGCAGGTTCTATTATTGTTTTATCACTTATAGGGCTAATTTTTATTATGAATGTTGCTGGTATTATTATTGCAGTTCCTTTTTCATTATTTATTAATTTATTAGAAATTCTTGTTGCTATACTACAGGCATATATATTCACGATGTTATCTTGTATCTTTATTAGTATTGCAATTCATCCTGAACATTAACAAACATTATTTATAAAAAAAAATAAAGGAGAAAAATTAATTATGGAATTAGCTTATTTTGCAGCAGGAATCGGCGCCGGATTGGTTGTTATTGGTGCCGGTTATGGTATTGGAAAAATTGCTACCGCTGCTATGGAAGCAAGCGGTAGAAATCCCGAGGTTTTAGGCGACATTAGGATGTCAATGATTATTGCAGCAGCTTTAATTGAAGGTGTGGCTCTTTTTGGACTTGTTGTTTGTATTTTATTAGCTGTTAAAAGTTAAGTTAATCTTTTAAATATTGGTTATGATATCTTTTATAATCAGTTCGTTGATTATTCTTTTTAGTCCCGATGGTGGACATGAAAATCCTTCTTTACTCTCCGTAAATCCGGGTCTGATTATATGGACTATAATAATTTTTATATTATTGTTATTCCTCTTGAGAAAAATAGCATGGAAACCTTTAATTACTGCATTGAATAACAGGGAACTTACTATTAAAAATTCGCTTGAGTATGCAGAAAAATTGAAAGCTGAAACAGAAAAAATAAAAGAGGAAAATGATAAGATAATTGAGGAGGCTAAGATTCAGGCGAAGAAGATTATTTCACAAAGTAAAGAAGCTGCTGAGAGAGTAAAACAGGAAATTATCAGTAAAGCTAATCTTGAATCTCAGAAAATTATTATGAAAGCTAAAGAGGAAATTGAACTACAACGGGAAACTATGATTGAGGAGTTGAAACAGGATATAATCTTTATTGCTGTCAAAGCAGCAGAGAAAATTATTGAAAATAATTTGAATGAAAAAAAGCATTCAAAACTTATTGAGGAGTTTATTTCTAAATTACCGAAAAATTAATATTTCTAATGGTTGATAAAGTTGCAAAAAGGTATGCCGTTTCTTTTTTTAGAGCTGTTGAAAATCTAAAAGACTTTCAAGGTATATCAACTCAAATGGAATATCTTTTGAAATTGATTATTGAAAATAATCAATTTAATCAGTTTCTGAAAAGCCCTATTATTACCAAAGAAAAAAAACTTAAAGTTTTTAAGGAATTATTTGAAAAGAGGTTGAACAGCGTTTTATACAATTTCTTAACTATATTAATTCTGAACAACAGAGAAAATTTATTGAAAGGGATTATATTAGAATTTTTCAATCTTAAAGATATTAAAGACAATATATTAAGAATTAAAATTTATTCTGCAATAGAATTGAAAACAAAGGAAAAGAATTACATAATCAGGGAAATCGAGAAGTATACCAATAAGAAAATATTTGCAGATTTTTATGTAGATAATGATTTAATAGGTGGAATAGTAGTTATGATGAAGGACCGCGTCCTTGATGGAAGTGTTAAGAGGCAACTTGAATTGATGACCCTTAAATTAAATGAAAATACTTTAATTAATGTTAAGTATCAGGAGTAAATTATGGCTGAATTAAAATCCGGTGAAGTTACAGCTGTACTATTAAAACAACTTACAGGTTTCGAGAAAAAAGTTGATTTATATGAAGTAGGAACAGTTTTAAGTGTAGGTGATGATGTTGCAAGAATTTTTGGGGTTGAAAAATGCAAGGCGAGTGAGCTGATTGAATTTCCTCATGGAGTTTTTGGAATTGCTATGAACCTTGAAGAAGATAATGTTGGTTGTATTTTATTCGGGGAATCTTATCTTGTTAAGGAAGGTGATCAGGTTAGAAGAACAGGGAGAATTGCATCAATACCTGTTGGAGAAAGTCTTTTAGGTAGAGTTGTAAATCCGCTTGGTTTACCTTTAGATGGAAAGGGAAATATAAAAACGGATAAATTTCTACCCATTGAAAGAAAAGCACTTGGTGTGATTCAGAGACAACCTGTTAAAGAACCTTTACAAACTGGTCTGAAAGCTATTGATTCAATGATTCCTATCGGAAGAGGGCAACGTGAATTGATTATTGGTGACAGACAAACAGGGAAAACTGCAATTGCGATAGATACAATTATAAATCAAAAGGGAAAAGATGTTTATTGTATTTATGTTGCTATTGGACAAAAAGGCTCAACCGTAGCTCAGGTTGTTAAGAACCTGCAGGATGCTAATGCAATGGAATATACAACAGTAATTTCAGCTACGGCTTCAGACCCTGCCCCTCTACTTTTCATTGCTCCATATTCTGGAGCTACTATGGGTGAATATTATAGAGATAATGGTAAACATGCACTTGTTATTTATGACGATTTAACAAAACATGCTGCAGCTTATAGAGAAATTTCGCTATTGCTCAGAAGACCACCGGGAAGAGAAGCATATCCGGGTGATGTATTTTATTTACATTCAAGACTTCTCGAGAGAGCATCGAAATTATCGGATGAACTTGGTGGAGGTTCATTAACTGCATTGCCTGTAATTGAGACTAAAGAAGGAGATGTATCTGCATATATACCTACAAATGTTATTTCTATCACTGATGGACAGATATATTTGGAATCTAACTTATTCAATGCCGGCGTACGACCTGCAATAAATGTCGGTATTTCTGTTTCGAGGGTTGGCGGTAATGCACAGATAAAAGCAATGAAAAAAATAGCAAGTTCCTTGCGTCTTGATTTAGCTCAATACAGAGAGTTAGAAGCATTTGCTAAATTTGGTTCAGATTTAGATAAAGCAACATTACAACAGCTTAGGCGTGGGGAGAGATTAGTTGAAATTCTGAAACAGAAACAATATTCTCCAATGGAAGTGGAGAAACAAGTCCTTGTTATTTATGCCGCTACAAAAGGATATCTTGATTCATTACCTGTTGATAGTATTAAGACATATGAAATTGAATTACTTTCAGAAGCGGAAAGTATGCACAGTGATATTTTGAAAGACATTGCTCTAAAAAAAGATTTAGATGATGACTTAATTTCTCGACTTGATAAGTTTTTAAAAGAATTTACAGAGCGATTTAAATCAAAAATAATTAAATAATATATATTATGACTACAAAACCATCATCAGAAATAAATTATTTAAGTGAAGATACAATACTTAAAAAGTTATATTTAGCAATTGATGAATTAATAGATGTTTTACCAGTGAAAAATGAAAGGATTAGGTTTGTATATTATCTTAATTTGTATTTTGAAAATAAAATTAGTACACTGAGGGAAGCGATAGAACTTTTCAAACCATTACATTGTAAAGTTGATTATGATGAATTGGAAGAAATTATAAGAAAAAAGTTTGAAGAAAAAAATATTATGAAATAATAATTGGCTACTTTAAAAGAAATAAGGACCCGAATATCTGCTATTAAAAGCATCCAGAAGATTACTAAAGCAATGAAAATGGTTGCTGTCGCTAAATTAAGAAAAGCCCAGGATAGAATTTTATCTTTAAGACCCTATGCTAATAAATTAGATGAATTATTTTCTCATGTAATTAATGCTGTAGAGAATGTTACACATCCTCTGATGATAGAGAGAGAAGTCAAAAAAGAACTTGTTATTGTTGTTACTTCAGACAGAGGGCTTTGTGGAGCCTTCAATACTAACATTTTAAAATTTTCTAAGAACTATTTAGACAATTTAAAAACAAATTATGATTTATTATTGATTGGTAAAAAAGGTTATGAGTTTTTTATTAAAAGACAATATCCCGTTATAAAGCAATATATTAATATCTATAATGATAAATTACAAATTGCAGTTGAAGAAATCATTAATTATATAACCGAAAGATTTTTAAATAATGAATTGGATAAAGTTAGCATTATATATAATGAATTCAAATCTGTTCTTAAGCAAAATGTTGTAATGGAAGTAATATTACCTTTCAAGTTCATTAAATCAGAGAACAAAGCAGAATATCAGTACAAAAGCGAATATATTTATGAACCTGATGCAGAGAAGATTTTATATTATACCATTCCTAAACAATTACACATACAATTTTTGAAAGCACTTTTTGAAGCTAATGCTGCTGAAGAAGGTGCTCGAATGACTGCTATGGAAATGGCAACAAAAAATGCAGGTGATTTAATTAGAATTTTAAATTTGATGTATAATAGGGCAAGACAGGATTCCATTACCAAGGAATTACTTGAAGTTGTTAGTGGGGCTGAAGCATTACAAAAAGGTTAAAAAATTGTTTAATAATTATTTTATTCTAAAATATCTTGCTGACTTCTTAAATAATGAAATTAAGAATAGAATAATTATTGATATTTTCTCCCAGGAAAAAAATAAGTTAGTTATATCTCTGAAAAAAAATAATTCAACCGATGATATAAAATTTCTTGAATTTAGTTCCGAAAAAGATTCAACATATTTGGTTCTTCGAGAAATATTTTATAAAGCAAAAAGAAATTATGCTCAATTGTTTGAATATCTTTATGGTTCTTCTATTGATTCAGTTATGCTTTATAAAGATGACAGGATTATTTCAATAAAGCTCAATAATAAATATAACTTAAATTTTTTCTTTATCACTGGCAAACAGAATCTAATTATTGACAGAGGTGAAATCATTCATGACAGTTTTAAACTATCTGATGATTTAAAAAGTAAAACTTTAGATTTCCTTTTAGAGAGAAAGGCAAAGCAGATAAATGAAAAGGAACTTGTTACTATTCAGGATTATATAAAAAGTCATTATTATCAATACGGTACTATGATTTTAGAAGAAGTATTATATAACTTTAACCTTAATAGAAATGAAATTTTAACATTGGATGTTAAATCTAAAATTGATAAGGAATTCAATAATATACTGCATTTTATAAAGGTCCCAAGGTATATATTGTATAAAGTTAAATCTGAATATATACCATCATTAATTAAACTAAATAGTTTGAATGAATATGAATATATAGAATATAGTAATATTAATTCTATGTTAGTTGAATACATAAGCCACTATATCAGGAATAAAAAAACGGAAGCAATAAAAAAAGATGTTTTGAAATCAATTGAAAAAAAAGAAAGATTATTAATTAGTAAGATTCAAAGTATCAAAAAACAAATTGAAAATAATCAGGATTTCGAACACTTTTTAGAGTATGGTAAAATTATAATTAGTAACAAAGAATTTATTGATAAAGGGCAACAATTATTCGTTTATAATAATTATAAAATTCCTTTGGATAAGAAACTTAACGCGGTTCAAAATGCTAATAAGTATTTTGATAAATATAAGAAAGCAAAGAAAAATATAGATGATTTAAAAAATAAACTTATCAAATTAGAAAAAATGTTTAATGAACTGTTGAATCAAAAAGATAAAATTTTAAATATCACAGATTATAAGATCATCAAGGAAATGAATACTGGGATTGTTAAAGATAAGGAAAACCCGGATTTAAAGTTGTTCAGGATATTTAAATTTGATGAAAATTTCGAAGTATGGGTTGGTAAAAATTCATTAGCCAATGATTTATTAACGACAAAATATTCCTCACAAAACGATTTATGGTTTCATATAAGAGATTATCCGGGGTCTCATACTGTATTAAAGAAAAAAAATAAAAAATTGGACTTCCCTAAAAGTTATATTTCCAGAGCTGCTTCTATTGCTGCTTATTATAGCAAAGCAAAAAATGCGGGTAATGTCGCAGTTGCATATTGTGAAAGAAAATATATTAAAAAGAGAAAAGGTTTGAAAGAAGGAACTGTAATAATGCAAAAGGAAAAAGTAATTTATGTTAGACCCGAAATTCCTGAGGAAGTCTAAAAATTTCTTTCCATCTCATTCAATTTATCCTGAATTCTTTTCTTGTTCACATTCTCATTCTGGAGTAATATATTGTATGCTTCAAATGCTTCTTTGAAGAATCCTTGTTTTGATAACAAGTCTGCTAATGTTTCGGTAACAATTTTTATTTTTGATAAAAATGAAGAATATCCTTCTGTCTGTTTCTTGATGTCACCATCGGATATCCCTCCCTTGGGCTTTATAGGTTTAGATATATTAAAATTAAATTCTTTAAAATTTTTTTTAAACGATTCAAATTTATTTTTATCTATAATATTGTCTAAATTCCTTGTAATCATAGCTTCGATAATTTCTTGAATATCTTTTTTTATCTCTTTTTCTGATGATAAACTCATAAATTTATTAGAATATTGTCTGTATTCAGGGGCAGTATTAATTTTATTTGAATAATATATTTTTTCTTGTTTGTTGTACTTTTTTAATTCATTAATTTTATTCCTTAAATTTTTTAAAACTTCATTCTCCGGGAATCTTTCTTCTAATTCCGTTAGTATCGGTTCTGCTTCACTTGTATATTCAAGTTTTAGAAGTGCTTTTAGCAGTATGAGTTTAGCAGTATAAAATTCAGGATAAATTTTTAATCCTATATTGCAAATATTAATGCATTCTTCATATTGACCATCGTGATAATACAAATTTGCCAATTTTAAAAATAATGGTGAAAAATAATTCTTATTAACTTTTTCTTTTACACTTTCTATGTATGAGTTTAAGTTAATCGTCATATTTAATGTTGTTCTTCTTTAGATTTCTATTGTATAGCACGACTTGTTTTATTGATAGAAATGAAACCAATCCAAAACCCACTGAAAACATTAACTGAAAAGGTATTATAGCAACTTGAGCATGTATAATAGCGATAATTACACCAACAAAACAATATATGGAAAGAATTAATTCGATAAAAGTTAGAAATGAAATTTTCTTAGGTAAATATTTCTTGTTAATGATAGTATCATTTTTGCTAACGATTCTATACTTTGGTGTTCTGACAAATTCGCTTTTTTTATTAATTAAACCTTCTATTACTGCTTTCGTATTATTTAATGACAGACCCATACTACCTGCAAGGAAAAGTGGGAAATAAAAAATTCTTTCTTGCCAATCGAAATAAACATCTTTCTGTGAATATAAGTAAAACATAAAAGAACTTATAAATGCAAAAGTAAAAAATGACATTAATTTGAATACTTCTTCATATTGATTATTTATTTTTATCAATAAAACAGGAAGATTCAGGATAGCAGCAAGTAATATAAAAGGATAAGCAAAATTACTGCATAAATGAATAAAGGATTGAAATTTCATCTTAAGTGGTAGGTCAGATTTTAAAACTTGTGGAAAAATCTTCTTTGCAGTTTCTATTGCTCCTTTTGTCCATCTGAATTGCTGAGATTTTAGCGAATTGATTTCAGATGGCAATTCTGCTGGTGAAGTAAAATTCATTAGATATTTTAATTTCCATCCCTTCATTTGAGCTCTGTAAGATAAATCAAGATCTTCTGTTAGGGTATCTGACTGCCAGTTACCAGCATCAAAGATTGCTTCCTTTCTCCAGATACCACCAGTTCCATTGAAATTAATAAAAAATCCCGCTCTGTTTCTGACAGCTTGTTCGATTACAAAATGACCATCTAAAGCAATCGCTTCTGTTTTTGTTATCATCGAATAGTCTCTGTTTATATGTTCCCATCTTGTTTGAACAAGTGCAATTTTAGGGTCTTTATAAAAGTAAGGTAATGTCCTCTTAAGGAATTTTTTTCTTGGAATAAAGTCAGCATCAAAGATTGCGACGAACTCTCCTTTTGCAGTTTTAAGTCCTTCTCTTAAAGCACCAGCTTTATATCCTTCTCTGTGAGTGCGATGTATATGTTTTATATCATATCCTTTATCAATATATTGTTTTATATGATTTCTGATAATTTCTGTTGTTTCATCGGTTGAATCGTCTAAAATTTGAATTTCAAGTTTATCTTTTGGATAATCTATCCTTACGACAGCATCAATCAGTCTCGTTATAACATATTTTTCATTATATAAAGGTAATTGTATGGTGACCAATGGATATTCTTTTAATTCAAGTTCAGATTCACATAAATCCTTCTTTCGTATATGATATGTTTTAAAATAATAATAAATCATTATAAATCCATGAGAAGCAAATATGAATAATATTGATAAAGATACTATATATGAAATTAAAAATACTTTTTCCATTCTTTATAGATTTGTTACCAATTAGAAGTTATATTTATAATAATATCTTCACATATTTTTTCCATTGCAATTAAAATTCCGTTTTGTCTGTTTGAAAAACCACTACCGGAAGAATCATATTCTCCCCAGTTCTCATAATTTGTTTCAGATATTAACCTTTGATTCTTTAAGTTCTCAAATCTGATTTTCACATTAATTACAATTTTCCTCTTTGTAACATTTTCATTACCAGATATAACAAGGGGTTCGTCTCTAACAGAAAGAATAGTTCCTAAAATAATCCCATCAGCGACATTTCTATCAGCAAGGATGTAAGTATTATCATCAATAACTTTCTTTTTTAGAGATTCAGTAAAATTTTCTTTTAATCCGGCTTCTGAAAAACCGCTTTCATCGTTGAACATAGGAATAGCAATGGATTTAATTCCTTCCGGTGGAGTCCTACCTCTGAAAGTATATATTCCACAACCATTAATTAGTAAAGTAATTAGTATAATCAATAATTTACTGCTTCTTAATACCATAATTTTTTATCTTTCTGTAAATATTTCGAGGTGTTTGATTCAATATCTTTGATACTTTTGCTACATTAAAATTATTGTTCTTCAACAAATATGTAAGTACTTCTTTCTCTATTTCTTCCATTGTCATTTGATTCATTTTATCTTTTTGAATATAAAAATCATTGTTAATATCGTATGTCTGGGGTGTTGTATTAAATTTTATTTCATTTATTAAATTTTTAATATCAATTATATCCGCTTTTAATTCTATTAAAGCTCTTAAAATTAAATCTTTATCTGTGATGCTATCTATTTGTTGAATTTTTATCGCAGGTAATCGTCTGTTTTCTATTGTTTCCTGTTTTAAATGTTTCTTAACATCTTCAATATTAATTTTTTTATCCGGATTTAATACAATAATACTCTCTACAAAATTTTTCAATTCTCTTGCATTGCCATACCAGACATAGTTTATTAAATATTCCATCGCGTCTTCTTCAATTCCGGAAAATTTAATATTATTTTCTCTACAAAAGGAATCAACAAAATAATCGAATAGAATTTTTATATCTCCTTTTCTTTCCCTTAAGGGAGGTATATGAAGATTAACCGATTTTAGTCTATAATATAAATCTTCCCTGAAATTGCCATTGAATACTTCCTTACTTAAATCTCTGTTCGTTGCAGCCAGAACTCTTACATCTACTTTAATATTCTCATATCCACCAACCCTCATAAATTCACCTGTTTCCAGGACTCTTAAAATTTTTACCTGAGTTGAAAGTGGCATTTCGCCAATTTCATCAAGAAAAATTGTACCTTTATCAGCAAGTTCAAAGTATCCTTTTCTTGTTTCTATTGCCCCTGTAAAGGCTCCTTTTTGATGTCCAAATAGTTCACTTTCTATTATCCCTTCTGGTATTGCTCCACAATTTACTTTTATTAATGGTTTATTTTTTCTCTTACTATAGTAGTGAATTGCATTTGCTACTATCTCTTTCCCTGTCCCGCTTTCTCCTGTAATTAATATACTAATATTTGAAGGGGCAACTTGTTTTATTGTCTCATTTAATTCCTTAATCTGAACAGAATTTCCTAATAATAAATTACTCATTTTTAAATATTTACAAATATAACATTATTAATTTCTGAATTAAAGATAAATTGAAAATAGGTTTTTAACATATTTTTCTGCTGTTAAATTTTATTAAAGCATATTTAATTATAAATAATTATAAGTAATTCTTTCCCTTTTTATGTATGAATTAATTAGTTAATTTTGAATTATTTATTAACTATAAAAAATTGTCTAAAAACAAACAAAAACAGGGCAAAACAAAACAAGTAGTTATTAATAATTTTATTGATGACACACTTGGGAAGTATTTTTGGCTAATTATTCCAATTCTTACCGCTGTTTATTTTATTTCTAGTAGATTTTCTGTAGGTTTTTATCAGGATGATGAAATTAGCCAATATATTAATATGATTGACTTTTGGGTTAATCCATCAGTGATTTTAGGTAATGCTCCAAAACCAGGCTGGAAAATATTTATGGTTTTACCTGCACTTGTTAGTTATGATTTCGTGTTAATTTTTAACTCTTTCATTGCTTCATTAACTGTTTTTATGACTTATAAAATGCTTAGGGTATATCAGTTGAAAAATGCTTTCATTGGAGCTTTACTACTTGCGGTTCAGCCATTGTATTTTGATTTGTCTTTTAGGTCATATCCCGAAATCTTTACTGCTTTGACTTTTGCATTTTTCTTTATTGCTATAAAAAAAGAGAAGTATTTTTTATGTGCATTAATTGCAGGCTATATTTATACTGTTAGACAAGAAATTGCTATACTTCTTGTAATTTTGTTCTTTTACTTTTTATATAAAAAGAAATATATAGCAATTATAGGACTTGCTATCGCTCCATTAATATACAACATTCTCGGTTTTTTGAAAACAGGCGACCCCATTTATGTAATTTCAGAGATGTTTAAAGTTGCAGGTCTTGAATATAGAACTCAGGGACCATTACATTATTTTAAGTTTTATATTTTTATAATCGGACCTATTTCTCTAACTTTATTCCTGAATGGATTCTTCAGTTTTACTGTAATGGGGCGAAGATATAAAACCTTTTTGCTTGATAATTTTTGGTTTTATGCAGTTTTTTTAATCGTTTTTATTTCCCAGATATTGACCACGCTTGGAAGCGGACCAAATCCCGGAAACTGGAGATATCTTTTACATCTTTCACCTATATGTATTTATTTTGCCGTTATAGGTTTAAATAATATTGCGGATAGCAAATATCGTATATATAGTTATGTTGTTCCTGCTATTCTGCTTTTTTTAACGCTTTTATTCCTTTCAAAAGTTTCTGACGGCTATGTTTTCAAGGAACCCCCACAACAGGATTTTACAAAAGCTGTATTCATATTATTATATTTTATAATTATCTCAATATTTTCCTATAAAAAGGATGTAAATTATTTAGGTAAAGTTTCTATTTTGCTTTTTCTTGTTTCTGTATTATATTTGATTGTTGATTTTAAACCAAAACAACTTTCACAGGAAAATCTCACAATGCAGAAGTCTGCTGAGTTTATTTCTGGAATTAATATACCTGAAGATTCAAAAATTTTTACAAATCATTTTCTCGTTAGATTTTTCTATAAAAATTACAGAGTTAATCCTTTAAAATTTTATCCTATTTACTCAAACAGATATTTAAATAAAGATACAACTTTATATTACATTGAAAATGCACCACCTGGCTCAATAGTGGTTTGGGAACCTCATTATAGTTTTAGAATTTATAATAAAGATACAGTTGGTATAGAAGAAAAAGTTATTCTAACTGATACAGTAAGATTTCAACTATTACAACAGATAATTTCTCCGGATAAAAAATCGTTTTATACATATATTTTCCAAAAAAAATAAAATTGAAAAGAAAAAATAAAAAATGCATAATATTTGGTGGCGGTGGTTTCATCGGGTCAAACCTTGCTGAAGATTTGCTTACTAAAGGGTATTTTGTAACTGTTTTTGATAAATTATATTTTAATAAGTTTAATTTAAAAGATTTTATTAACGATATTGAGATTATAGAAGGGGACTTCTTTAATAAGAACGATGTAAGAAAGGCTATATTGGATAAGGACATCGTTATACATCTTGTTAGTTCTACCGTTCCTGAAAATTCTAACCAAAACCCTATTTATGATATTGAAACGAATTTGGTTTCATCAGTAAATTTATTTAATGAGTGTGTAAATAACAATGTTTCAAAATTAATTTTTATATCTTCTGGTGGAACGGTGTATGGAATTCCTGAAAAAATCCCTATCCGTGAAAGTTATTGTGGACATCCAATATGTTCTTATGGAATTGTTAAGAAAGCGATTGAAGATTATCTTTTTATGTTTAACAAATTATTCGGACTGGATTTTTTTATTTTTAGATTATCCAACCCTTACGGAATTAAACAAAATCCTAAAGTATCGCAGGGCGTGATTCCGGTTTTTCTATATAAAACAATGAGAAGAGAGAAGATTGAAGTATGGGGAGATGGAACAGTTATAAGGGATTTCATTTACATTAAAGATGCCGTTGAGTGTATTGTAAAATCATTAGAAAAAAAATCTGCTCAAAAAGTTTTTAATTTAGGTTCAGGAATTGGGCATTCGATAAATGAAATATTAAAAGTAATTGAGTCAGTTACAAAAATTAAGCCCGACGTAAATTATTTACCGTCAAGAAAAATTGATGTACCTGTTAATATTTTGGATTCTTCTTTAGCAAGAAGAATTTTTAAATGGAAATCAAAAACAACACTTAAAGAAGGTATAAATAATTTATATAAATACTTTTCGAAAAATCTTAAAATATATGATAAATAATTCTGAAATTACTCTGTCTGTTTTTTTCCCTGCATATTATGATGAAAAAAATATTGGGAAAGTTGTAAACAAAGCAATCGAGGTGCTTGAAGAACTCAAATTGAAAGATTATGAAATTATTATTATTGAAGATGGTAGCCCTGATAAAACAGGTGAGGTTGCTGATGAATTAGCAAAAAAATATCCTAAAGTTAGAGTAATACACCATGAAAAAAATATGGGATATGGTTATACATTAAGAGATGGTTTTCTTAATGCTAAAATGGATTATGTCTTTTATACTGATGGTGATAATCAATTCGACCTTACTGAACTAAAGAAATTCGTCGCTTTAATACCATTTAGTGATATGGTAGTTGGTTTTAGAAAAACCAAACAATATTCATTTTATAGGAGATTAACTTCATTATTTTATAACTATTTGTTAAAGATTCTTTTTGAAGTAAGATATTGGGATATAGATTGTGCTTTTAAATTATTTAAAAGGGAGATTTTTGAAAAAATAAAAATAGAATCGGTAGATGCATTTATTGATGCAGAAATTATGATTAAAGCACATTTACTTGGCTATACTTCCACTGAGGTTGGAGTCAGACATCTTCCTCGTTTAGATGGTATTTCAACCGGAGCCAGACCCTCGGTTATTATTAGAACTATTGTTGAAGCGTTGAAATATTGGAAAGAGTATAAAAAAGAAATAAAAAAATATAAGGAAAGATTTAAGTCCTCAATGAGTTGTTAAGAAAATATTTTGTGAGAGTTCTCAGTCTATTTTTACAATTTTTAGTCTGAAAGAATTTCCCATCACTGTAATAACATCACTAAATGCCATTAACATAGATGCCATAATCGGGGAGATAATAATTCCATAAGGAGAAAGAATGCCTGCTGCTATTGGAATTGATATTATATTATAGAAAAACGCCCAGAAAATGTTTTGTTTTATAATTTTTACGGTGTGTCTTGATATATTTAATGCTTTTATTAAATTTTTTAATTCTCCTTTTAGTAAGACTATTTCTGAATTGTCAACTACTATATCTGTATTTGTACCTACTGCAATACTTACATTCGCCCTTGCCAGGGAAGGGGTATCATTAATACCATCACCAATCATAGCAACATATTGACCATTTTTTTGTAAGTTTGCCACAATTCTTTCTTTGTCCTCCGGTAGTGCTTTATAAAAGTAATTTTTTATCCCTAAATTTGTTGCGATTTCTTTTGTAGCAGATTCTTCATCTCCACTGATTAAATATAAATCTATATTTCTTTCCCTCAATTTTTCTATTATTTCATCAGAGTCTGTTCTTTGTAAATCTGTAAATTCAATTATCCCTGCTGCTTTATTGTCGATTCCTATAAATAACGATTTATTATTGGTATTTTTCGGTACAGGAATATTGAAATTTTTAAGCATTCTTGAATTTCCTATAACAACGTGCTTTTTATTTACATTTCCTGTTATACCCATACCGTGATGATTAACAACATTTTCTACTTCGGTATATGGTTTGATATTTTTATTTTCACAATATTTATTAAATGATTGAGCAATTGGGTGATTAGAGTATTTTTCAAGGCTATATGAATATCTTAGTAATTCATTAGTTCCAAAGTTATTTAATGGGATAATAGATTTAATATTCATCATACCAGTAGTTAGTGTGCCAGTCTTGTCAAAACAAATAGTATTAACCTTTGTTAATTTTTCTATGGCTTCTATATTGTTGAAAAGTATTCCGTTTTCAACTGCCCTTCCAAGTCCGATAACTACAGCCATTGGTGAAGCTAATCCAAGAGCACAAGGACAGGCGATTATTAATACAGAAACAGCATAAAGTAAAGATTTATCAAAAGGTTCATTAATAATAAAGTTCCAGATTAAAAAAGTTGAAATTGCAATTATAATTACTAAAGGAACAAAAATAGCGGATATTTTATCTGCAAGTCTTTGTATTTTCGGCTTTGAAAGAGATGCTTCTTTTACAAGATTTATAATTTTAGATAAGGTTGTATCTTCGCCTACTTTTTCCGCAGAAATTTTAACAGCACCATTTATTAACATAGTCCCACTAATAAGATAATCACCCTCAACTTTTTCGTAATTCATACTTTCTCCGGTGACTGTGCTTTCATCAACAATACATTGCCCTTCAATTATAAAACCATCAACGGGAATTTTCTCTCCTGCCCTAACTATTACTATATCATTCACTTTTACTTTTCTATATGGTATTTGTACCTCAACGCCATTCCTTATTACATTTACAAATTTAGAACGGAGCCCTTTAAGTTTATTTATAGAAGTGTAAGTTCTTATTTTTAGTTTAGCTTCCAGATAATTTCCTATTAGAATAAAAGTGATAATCATCGAAGAAGTTTCGAAATATACTTCGTGATTATTTTCAAATAAAGAGATTTTTAGGTTAAATATGTGATTTATTGAAATTATTAAACTGTATATGTAAGAAGATAAAGTACCTAAACTTACGAGAGTATCCATATTGGAAGTTCTGTTCTTTAAAGCATTGTATGCTCCTACTAAAAATTTATTTCCGCACCAAAATATTACAATGGTACTTAAAACAATTAAAACTAAATAAAGATTATTTTGATTTATATTATTTAAAAAATCAAGAAAATTGAAGTGATGTTTCATTGAGATAGCAATAATAACAATACTTAATATCACAGAAAACAAAATCTTTATCCTTTGTAACTTTAAAGCTTTATATTTCTTCTCTTCACTTTCTTCTCCTTCTTCTTCAAGCGGTGTATATCCGAGTTTCTTTATGTTTTCTTTAATTAACTGCAGAGAAATTTTCTTTGGATTAAATTCTATAATTGCGGTTTCAGAATTAAAATTTATAAAGACTGATTTAATCCCGTCAATTTTACTTAAAAAAGTTTCTATACTTTTAGCGCAATTTACGCAACTCATTCCGATTATATCCAGTTCTATTTTTTGATATTCTTTATTTTCCATATTTTTTTATATAATTAGCAATTACAGCAGCTCTTTTATTCTCTAAAACATTATGAACCCGAATAATGTTCACTCCATTTAAGATTGCAATAACATTTGCAGCAATCGTTCCATATAATCTTTCTTTTACAGGGGTAGGAATTATTTTATCAATAAAGCTTTTATTTGATAAACCAATCAGAAGTGGATAACCCAACCGCTTAAATTCTGATAATTCAGTTAATAATTTAATATTATGTTCTAACGTTTTTCCAAAACCAATCCCGACATCTAAAATTATTTGTTTAATCCCTGTATTTTCTGCTATTTCCTTTGAGTTTTCAAGAAAATTATAGACTTCTTTTACAACATTTTCATACTGTGGATTTATCTGCATGTTAGAAGGGGTTCCTTTTATGTGCATAAGAATACATGATTTATTATATTTTGAGACAATTTCAGGAAGGTTTTTATCAAAGGTAAAACCACTTATATCATTGACAATTTCTGCACCTGCTTTGAAAGCTTCTTCTACGACTTCACTTTTATAGGAGTCAATTGAAATTGGAATTTTTATTTTTTGGGATAATTGTTCTATTACAGGAATTACCCTTTCTAACTCTTCATTTGTAGAAATTTTCTCTGCTCCTGGTCTTGTAGATTCTCCTCCGATATCAATGAAATCAGCGCCTTCGCTTTCCATTTTGATTGCATCATTAATAATTTTTTCCAAATCGGGTTTACTCTCTCTGAAGTATCTTCCGCCATCTGAGAAAGAATCAGGGGTAACATTTATTATCCCCATTATAAATGACCGATCAGAGAAATTATATTCTAAATCTCTAAATTTATATTTCATAGTTTTTGTTTTATGGGATTAACTTACCTCAGCTCCGTCATCGATTGGTTTGTCGGTTGTTATTAAAACTAATTTGTTATTGATTTTTGCAGCGAGAAGCATTCCTTCTGATTCAATACCCATTATTTTTGTTTTTTTCATATTGGCAACAACAACTATGGATTTACCTATTAATTCATATGCTGTGTAATGTTCAGCTATACCTGCGATTATTTGCCTTTCATCTTTACCTATTTTTATTTTTAACTTTAAAAGTTTTTTACTGTTAGGTACTTTCTCACAGGTAATAACTTTGGCTATTTTTAAATTCAATTTCTGAAAATCCGTTATTGTGATTTCTTCTTCCATTTTATTCTCTGATGAATTATTTATGTTTTCTATTTGAGGAAATAGAATTTCATTTCTACCTAATTCTAAATTTTCAACAAGGTTAAGCTTCCCAATTTTATCCCATGATAATTCAGAATTTTCTACATTTAGTATCTTTAGAATTTTTTTAGATGTAAACGGCAATAATGGGTATATTGCAATTGCTATTGAATAACAAATATTTAGGCAATTATTGATAATATGCTTACATTTCTCAATGTCAGTTTTTATTACATTCCATGGTTCGGAATCATTGAAATACTTATTTGCGATTCTTGCTAAATTCATTGTCTCATTTAGTGCATCACGAAATCTGAAGTTTTCATAGCATTCCTCAATAACTTCCGTTTGTTTTTTTATATCTTTTAGTATCTCTAAATCGTTGCTGTTTCTTTCAGGTACTTTATTATTAAATTTGTTTTTAGCAAATACTACTGTTCTGTTAATAAAATTTCCAAGTATTCCGGCAAGTTCATTATTATTTTTTGTTTTGAAATCTTCAATACTTAAATCAGAGTCTTTATTCTCTGGTAGATTGGAAGCAACTACATATCTTACTAAATCAGGATTATATTCTTCAACTATATCTTTTACAAGTATTCCATGACCTTTACTTTTTGATAGTTTCCCGCCTTCTAAATTAAGAAATTCATTTGCTGGTATATTTTCCGGTAATACAAAACCTGTATGAGCCATAAGCATTGCAGGAAACACAATTGCGTGAAATATTATATTATCCTTTCCTATAAAGTGAATTAATTTAGTGTTATCATCACACCAATATTCCTTCCATTTTTCAGGTTCACCTTTTTTAATAAACAATTCCTTTGTTGCTGAAATATATCCGATAGGTGCTTCAAACCATACATAAATAACTTTTCCTTCATATCCTTCCAGAGGGACTTTGACACCCCAGTCAAGATCTCTTGTTATTGCTCTGTCTTTTAATCCTGTCTTGAACCAACCCTCACAATAATTTTTAACATTTGATTTCCAATTAGATTTTTTTGAAATCCATTCTTCTAATTTGGTTTGAAATTTTTCTAACGGGAAATAAAAATTAGATGATTCTTTAATAATTGGAGTATCGCCGGATATTTTTGACTTAGGATTTATTAATTCCAAAGGTGATAAATTACTACCACAAGCTTCACATTGATCGCCCCTTGCTTCTTCATATCCGCATATTGGACAGGTACCTTCAACAAATCTATCAGCGAGAAACTTTTTATCTTTTTCTGAATATAGTTGTTTTTCGGATTTCTTTATAAGTAGTTTTTTGTTATATAAATTGAGAAAAAATTCCTGTGATGTTTTATGATGTATCTCATTTGAAGTTCTTGAATATATGTCGAATTCTATTCCTAAATCCCGAAATGCTTTTTCATTTGCAAAATGATATCTGTCTATAATTTCTTTTGGAGTTACTTTCTCTTTTAATGCGCTTATTTCTATTGCTGTTCCGTGTTCATCGGAACCACATATAAATATTACATCTTCTTTCTTAAGTCTCTTGTATTTTACGTAAATATCTGCAGGTAAATATGCCCCTGCAATGTGTCCCAGATGTATATAACCATTTGCGTATGGTAATGCTGATGTGACTAAATATCTTTTTTTGTTCATTTAGCAATATAACTATAATGTTTTTTTGTATAAATGTAATTAACTTCTACGGAATTATGTACCTATTTATGTGATAATTTATTAATAATTCTTTTATGTTGAGGATACAATTTGATAAGCTCATCTTTTTTCCCAATGATCAAATCGTCGTATTCAAATCCCGGTGAAACTGTACAACCAATTAATGAGTAATAATTTCTTCTTATAGGTTTCATTGCCAACCATTGATTTGCTTTTACTAATATTTGATATACTTCGTCTTTAAAAACATTCCTGCCAAGTTTCTTAATTTCCATATTACCTGTATGGTCAATTAAGTAAATTAACAAAGGGGAACCGTCATAGAAATGAAGTATCTCGTCAGAATTCAATTTATGAAAAACAGAAACATCATTATTTAACAATAAAAAATAAATACTGGTAGAGAATGTTCGGTCACCATTATACCTTTTTGGAAGATGTTTTTTCTTTATTTTTTCACCAGAACGATATATTTCAGAATAATATCCTCCTTCGATATGTTTTTTGAGTTTAAATTTCCTTATAATATATTTTATTTTTTCGTTCATTATTATCAATATTTTATAAACAATTATGTATTTTTAATTTTAAATTTTAAATTCAAATCGTTCTTATTTTTTATTTATTATATTAACAGTCTTGAAAGTTGTTTTATATGGTTTTATCTTGCAATCATAATTAAATGATTATGGAAGAAAATAAAAGAAAAAGTTCTATTCGTGAATTTCCCAAGAATTTTTGGGTAGTTATCATTATGGAGTTTTTTGAGCGTGGCTCTTATTATGGAGTTATGTCTGTTTTGTCTGTGTATCTTGTGCTCGATATTGCGAAAGGTGGACTTGGTTTTTCGAAAGAAAGCGTAGGAGTAATTAAAAGCGTGATTACTCCGCTACTTTATTTATTACCAATTATCTCTGGTGCTATTGGTGATAGATTTGGGTATAAAAAGATTCTAATATTCGCATTTATTACTATGAGTTTAGGATATTTATTAACCGGATTAGTACACAGTTATTTTCTTGTTTTCGGGAGTCTGATTATTATGGTTTTGGGTGCTGGATTTTTTAAACCTTTAATTTCCGGAACTATTGCCAGATCTACAAATGAATCGAATTCTACTCTTGCTTTCGGTATTTATTATTGGTCTATTAACCTTGGGGCTTTCATTTTCCCATTGATTTTAGTTCCTGCTCTGAAAAATATTTCCTGGACTTATATCTTTTTTATGGCTGCAATTGGTACTGGCTGGTTATTGTTCTTAAATATTTTTATGTATAAAGAACCTGAACGACCAAAATCTTCGAAATCTCTTTTAGTTGTTTTGAAAGAAATGATTTTTGTCTTAACAGATTTCAAATTTGTTATTATGATTATAATTTATTCAGGGTTTTGGATTCTTTATTTTCAAATGTTTGATACTGTATTATGGTATTTAACAGAACATATGGATATGTCTCCTGTCGATAAATTCATTAATTCAGTGATTGGTATATTTTATTCTAATTCTAATTGGAAATTTGATGCTGAACATGTTACTGTAATTAATGCTGGTACTATTATTTTGCTGCAGATTTTTGTTTCTAATATAGTAAAAAGAACTAAAGCATTACCAACAATTATTTTCGGTATAGCACTTGGCACTCTCGGAATGGCTATGCTTGCAATATCGAATAGTGCATGGGTATTTATTGCTGGTATGATAGTATTTTCTTTAGGTGAAATGACAGCTCATCCTAAATTTATAAGTTATATCGGTGTTATTGCTCCGGAAGATAAAAAAAGCGCTATATTTAGGTTATTCATTTTTATATGGTGTGATTGGCAGTGGTATCGGGGGAATACTGGGAGCAAATGCTTATGTATATTTTGTTAATGAATTAAATAGCCCTTCTTCTTTATGGATAATGTTTAGTTTAATAGGAGTTGCTACAATTATCGGATTAATTTTATATAATACTTTTTTGGCGAAAAAGAGAGGATAACTTAAATTTATGCTCCTTTTTTCACATTGAAAATAAGCAAAAAATACTGTATTTTTAATAGTTTAAATATAAAATTAGAATTTAAAATTTTATATTATGAGTAATAATAATTTTGAGAATTTCAGAATTGTATCTGATATGGTTGATACTCTTACAGATTCAGATATAAGAAAGATTGCAGGATTAATTAACAAAAAAATTAATCAGGGAGAAAAGATTTTTAATTTGACGATTGGTGATTTTAACCCGAAAGTTTTTCCCGTACCGAATGAATATATGAATGAGGTTTTTAATGCATATAAAGAAAGACATACAAATTATCCACCTATTGTTGGTGAACCTGAATTAAGAAAAACTTTATCTAAATTTATTTCTGATAGAGAGCATCTTGACTATTCTCCTGATGAATTTATTGTAGGAGGTGGAGGAAGACCTTTGATTTTTACATATTTCATTTCTTGCGTTAATCCTGATGAAACAGTTGTTTTTCCGGTTCCATCCTGGAACAATAATTATTATGCCCATATTGTTAAATCCAAAATGGTAATTATTGAAACCAGCCCGGAAAATAATTTTATGCCTCTTGCAGATTCGATTAAACCTTTTATAAAAGATGCTTCTTTAATTGCAATGTGTTCACCTCTTAATCCAACCGGAACTGTTTTACAAAAAGAAAATTTAAATTTGCTCTGTGATTTAATTCTTGAAGAAAATCAAAGGAGAAAGAAAGCAAACATTAAGCCGGTTTATCTGATGTATGACCAGATTTATTGGTTATTAACTTATAAAAATTATAAACATTATAATCCTGTTTCAATAAATCCGGAAATGAGGAAATACACCCTCTTTGTTGATGGAATGTCGAAATACTTTGCTGGTACAGGTTTAAGAGTTGGATGGGGTTTCGCAGATGATGAAGTTATTACCAAAATGAAAGCTTTATTTTCTCATATGGGTGCTTTTCCACCAAAGCCGGAACAGATTGCTGCTTCAAGATTTTTAGCAAATAAAGAATGGGTCGATTCTTATATTGATAATTTTAAACAAGAAGTATCAAAAAGACTATTTAGTTTTTACGAAGGTTTCTTAAAACTAAAATCTAAAGGTTACAAAGTAAATGCTATTGAACCTCAGGCAGCAATATATTTAACTGTACAGTTTGACTTAATCGGGTTAAAGAAACCTGATGGAAAAATTATACAATCAACTGAAGATATCACTAATTATTTAATTGATGATGCAAAAGTTGGATTAGTTCCATTTTCTGCTTTTGGCTCTTATAATAACCCAACCTGGTATAGATTATCTGTTGGTACCTGTACTCACGAAGAAGTATCTGAGATATTATATAACTTAGAGAATTCTTTATCAAAGTTAAGTTAATACAGGGGCTATAGCTCATTTGGTAGAGCACTTCGTTCGCAACGAAGGGGTGACGGGTTCGAATCCCGTTAGCTCCACAATTTAAAATAGCTACTGCAAAATTTAAATGGCTTTTAGACAATTCAATAAATGAATTTTGTATTTCAATCTAAAATAAGGAAGTAAGTTATTTTTTATGCCAAATGAGAAAATAATACCTGTGAACATTGAGGATGAAATGAAATCCTCTTATATTGATTATTCAATGTCGGTAATAGTATCCCGTGCTTTACCCGATGTTCGTGATGGGCTTAAACCCGTACATAGAAGAGTATTATACGGGATGAATGAATTGAATTTAACTCATAACAAACCTTATAAAAAATCTGCTCGTATTGTTGGAGAGGTTCTCGGGAAATATCACCCTCATGGAGATAAAGCTGTTTATGATACTATGGTTAGAATGGTTCAGGATTTTTCTTTGAGATATCCTTTGGTTGACGGGCAGGGAAACTTTGGTTCGATTGATGGTGATTCGCCGGCAGCGATGAGATATACTGAAGCTCGTTTACACAGAATCGCGGAATATTTATTAGCAGACCTTGAAAAAGATACAGTAGATTTTAATCCTAATTTTGATGACACCTTAAAAGAGCCTTCTGTGCTTCCGACTGTAATACCTAATCTTTTAATTAATGGTTCAAATGGTATTGCAGTGGGAATGGCAACTAATATTCCTCCGCATAATTTAAAAGAAGTTGTTGATGGTATTATTTATTACATAAAAAATCCCGATTGCACGATTAAACAATTAATGAAGTATATTACTGCGCCTGATTTTCCGACTGGCGGTATTATTTATGGTTACGAACCAGTAGTTGAAGCATATACAACAGGCAAAGGAAAAATTATTTTACGGGCAAAAGCTTCTATTGAAACTGAAAGAACCGGTAAGCAAAATATCGTTATAACTGAAATTCCATATCAGGTTAATAAAGCAAGTCTTATTGAATCTATTGCAATGCTTGCGCGCGAGAAGAAAATCGATGATATTTCATCTATAAATGATGAAAGTGATAGAGATGGAATGAGAATTGTAATCGGACTTAAAAGAGATGGTAATCCGCACATTGTACTGAATAATTTGTTCAAGCATACACAGATGCAGGTTACTTTTGGGGTGATAAATCTTGCTCTCGTCGATGGAGTTCCCAAAGTGTTAAATCTGAAAGATTTAATTGAACATTTTGTTAAACATAGGTTGGAGGTTATAGTCAGAAGAACAAAGTTTGATTTGAATGCAGCAGAGAAAAGAGCTCATATCCTTGAAGGTTATATTATTGCGCTTGATAATATTGATGAAATTATAAAGTTAATCAAGAAGTCAAAAGATGTTCCGACCGCTAAAGAAAGCCTGATGAAAAGGTTTAAATTATCAGAAATTCAGGCTCAGGCAATACTTGATATGCGATTGCAAAAACTTACCGGATTAGAAAGAAAAAAAGTAGAAGATGAATATAAGGAAGTCTTAAAAACAATTGAGAGACTTAAACGAATATTAGCAAGTGAGGCGCTAAGAAAAGAAATTATAATTGAAGAATTAAAAGATATTAAGGAAAAATTCGGTGATGATAGAAGAACCCAGATAGTTTATGATGTTAAAAAGATGACAGATGAGGAAATGATGAAAGAACTTGTCAAGGAAGAAGATGTTGTAATTACAATATCGAATAAAGGATTCATTAAAAGAATACCTGTCTCATCATATCGGTCACAAGGACGCGGAGGTAAAGGAATTACTGCTGCTTCAACCGGAAATTCTGATGATGATTTCATTGAGCATATGTTTGTTGGTTCTACTCATCAATATATAATGTTCTTTACAGATAAAGGAAAATGTTACTGGTTGAAAGTATATGATATTCCTGAAGGTACAAGAGCATCACGTGGAAAATCAATTTTGAATTTAATTGAAAAGGAAAAAGAAGAAAATATTTCTGCTTTTGTTGTTGTTAAAGATTTTAATGAAGAATTATTTGTTACAATGGTAACTCAGCAAGGCTTGATTAAGAAAACAAGACTTGATGCGTATTCAAATATTCGAAGGAATGGAATTAATGCAATTAACCTGAATGAAGGTGATGAACTTGTTGATGTGAAATTAACAAATGGAAAGCAGGAAATTGTAATAGGTACTCATAATGGTCTTGCTATAAGATTTAATGAATCTCAGGTTAGAGAAATGGGAAGAGTAGCTACCGGAGTTAGAGCAATAAAACTCGGGAAAGGTGATTTTGTAATAGGAATGATTGCTGTCGTTAGACCATCCGCCACAATTCTTGTTGTTACGGAAAAGGGATATGGTAAAAGAAGTGAACTTGCTGATTACAGAATCACTAATCGTGGCGGAAAGGGTGTTATCACAGTTAAAGTATCTGAAAAAGTTGGAAAACTAATTTCCATCAAAGAAGTTACTGATTCTGATGATTTAATGATTATAACATCAAGAGGTATTTTAATTCGACAGAAAGTAAAAGATATTCGTGTTATGGGAAGAAATGCACAGGGAGTCAGATTAATAAGAATTGCTGATAATGACAAGATTTCTGCTGTTGCAAATATTGTGGAAAATGGTAATAGTTAAAAGAAATAAATCTTTTATATTATGATTGATTTAAGAAGTGATACAGTTACTAAACCATCAAAACAGATGCTTGAGTTTATAACCCGGGCAGAATTTGGAGATGATATATTCGGAGAAGACCCTACTGTAAATTTCCTTCAAAAAAAATGTGCAGAACTTACAGGTAAGCAAGCAGCTCTTTTTGTACCAAGTGGTTGTATGGCTAATCAACTTGCGATTAAAGCACATACAAAGCCCGGTGAAGAAGTTATTGTTGAGTTCAATTCACATATTATGAATTATGAAACAGCAGCCCCTTCAATAATTTCAAGAGTTCAACTCTTACCAATAAAAGGGGAACAGGGGATTATGGATGTAAATGAAGTAAAAAAACATATCAGACCAAAGGAATATTATTTTCCCAGAACAAGTTTAATATCAATTGAAAATACTCATAATAGGGCAGGTGGTGTGATTCAACCTATAGACAATATTAAGGAGATTACAGATTTGGCAAGGGAGATGAATATAAAAACTCATCTTGATGGTGCAAGAATTTTCAATGCTTCTGTTGAAACAGGAATTTCTGTAAAGGAGTATGCATCTTACTTTGATTCTATTTCTTTTTGTTTTTCAAAAGGACTCGGGGCACCTGTTGGTTCAATTTTATGTGGTGATTTTGATTTTATACAAATTGCTCACAAATGGAGAAAGATACTCGGTGCTGGAATGAGACAAGTTGGAGTTATTGCTGCTGCTGCGTTATATGCTTTGGATAATAATGTAGAACGATTAAAAGAAGATCATGTTAAAGCAAAATATTTTGCTGAAAAAATCAGCCAGATAAAAGGTATTAATGTTGATTTAAATACTGTTCAAACAAATATTGTAATTTTTTCCACAAGTAAATATAACAAGCAGGATTTTATTATGAAGTTGAAAGAAAAAGGCGTACTTATTTCATCCGGGAGTTATGAATTTTTAAGAGCTGTTTTTCATCTTGATGTGCAAATGTGTGAAGTGCAGGAAGCAATCCATCTTATCAGTGAATTATTTTAAATCTATTTTTTAAGTGGATATAAATAAATTTGAAAAATTTGCAAAAGAGTTAATCGATTGGATTGTAGAATATTATAATAATATTGAAAATTTTCCTGTAAAGTCAAAAGTAAAACCAAGAGAAATCTTTAATAAAATTCCAGATACACCACCTCAAAATTCAGAACCCTTTGAAAAGATATTCAGTGATTTTCAGCAAATTATAATACCCGGTATTACACATTGGCAGAGTCCGAAGTTTTTCGCATATTTCCCTGCAAATACAAGTTTTCCATCTATTTTAGCTGAATTGCTAACATCTGCAATTGCAGCTCAATGTATGAAGTGGGAAACATCTCCTGCAGCGACTGAATTAGAAGAGAAAGTTTTATACTGGTTAAGGGATATGATTGGTTTGCCTGATTATTTTCTCGGAGTGATTCAGGATACTGCATCTACCTCTACTCTTGTTTCAATTTTATCTGCAAGAGAAAGCTTTACTAATTACAGAATAAATGAATCAGGATTTGAGAATAATAAGTTTAGAGTTTATTGTTCAACTGAAACACATTCTTCTATTGAAAAAGCAGTTAAAATCTCAGGAATAGGAAAATCAAATCTGGTAAAAATACCAGTGGATGACAAATACTCAATGATTCCAACACTTCTAAAGGAATCAATGGAAGAAGATTTAGCAAAAGGATATATACCACTTTGTATAATTGCAACTCTTGGAACCACAGGCTCAACCGCAATAGATCCATTAGAAGAGATAGGAAAAATAGCAAAAGAATTTAATCTTTGGTTACACATTGATGCTGCATTTCTTGGCTCGGCTTTAATTTTACCAGAATACAAATGGATTTTAAAAGGAATTGAATATGCTGACAGTTTCGTTTTCAATCCACACAAATGGTTATTCACCAATTTTGATTGTTCTGCATATTTCGTAAAGGATGTTTCTGCACTTGTAAGAACTTTTGAAATAATTCCTGAATATCTTAAAACGAAGTCAGATAAAATTACTAATAATTATTGCGATTGGGGAATTCAGTTAGGAAGGAGATTTCGTGCTTTGAAGTTATGGTTTGTTATCAGAAGCTATGGTGTTAATGGATTAAAAGAAAAACTCCGATACCATATATCATTAGCAAAAAAATTCGTTTCGTTACTTTCTCAAAGTGAGGGATTTGAAATACTTGCGCCCGTAATTGCAAATCTGATTTGTTTTAGATACAAACCGAAAAATATTTCAGATGAAGAGAAGTTAAATTCAATTAATGAATTGCTTCTACATAAAATTAATAACACAGGTAAAATTTATTTATCTCATACAAAACTTAAAGGTAAGTTCACATTAAGAATGGTAATTGGTCAGACGTATGTTTCAGAAAAGCATATTGAAGAAGCATATAATATTATCTTAGAAAATTCAAAACAGATTAATTAAAATTTTTATTAAAAAAAAAAGACTACAAGAAATTTATCTTGTAGTCTTTTTATTTTTATACTGAAATATTCTTTTTTACTTAATCAGCATCATTCTTTTCACATCAACAAATCCATTCGATTCAAGTCTGTAGAAATATACTCCACTTGCAAGACTACTTCCATCAAATTCTACCGTGTATCTGCCTGCCATCTTTACTTCATTTACTAAATCTGCTACCTCTCTTCCTAATACATCATATACTTTTAACCTCACTAATCCTTGCTTAGGTATCCCATAACTTATTTTCGTTACAGGATTGAATGGATTTGGATAGTTCTGTGATAACTCATATTTATCAGGTATCTCACTTAGCTTATTCTCTAACCCTGTACTGGGAGTTAATTCAAGACATACATTCGGTAGTAATGGATTGGTTGTGGTTGAAGTTAATGTGTTAATACATCCATTACCTGTACTTAAATCTGCATATTGATGGAATGTCCGCTGCGGTGATACCGATGTTGCCCGTACTGTCGTATTAGATGACCAACTGCTATTGTTGAAACATATCTCTACAAGTAAGTTCGTGCCATTATAGGA